>Ga0076152_130_pt1 | contig 2664 bp, 2 predicted proteins | sample RifGroC2_FD_68173 | JGI IMG/M metagenome (GOLD analysis project Ga0076152, IMG submission 68173) | Parcubacteria bacterium GW2011_GWC2_49_9 | reverse complement strand
CCGCGCACACCGAGCAGATTCCTGTTGTCGTATCACAGGCGGAATTTGGAATCACCACACAATTCTGGCAGACATTACCGTTTCTTCCGCATGCGGAGTTACTTTGGTTTGTGCATCCTCCCGGCCCTACGCATTGGTTAGCGGCGCAATTTATGCATGCGGATGTATTGACGGTACAGTCTGCATTGCAACTGACCGTTCCAGTATCAAATCCTTGAACCTGACAGTTTTGTGCACCCATATTTGCTCCATCGCACTGTTCCCCTGGGTTGATGACGCCGTTGCCGCAAAGAGGGGCGGGAGTACATACTCCTGCCTGGCATGTTTCGGCAGGTTCATTACAATCATCGCACGGGTTGCCATTGAGGCCGCACCAGTTATTATCCGAATTATGGCAAACGTTATCTGCACCTCTGCACTGGCCGGCACCGCACGGCGCGACACAGGTACCTGTCACCCATGAACATACCTGGCCGCTCGTCGTACAGTTAGCACAGGCGTTACCATTGAATCCGCACGAATCGTTATCGGAATTTTGGCACACGGCTCCCTGGATGCATTGGTTCGCAGCGCAGTTAATGCACGCAGCTGTAACGAAGTTGCATGTCGCATTGCAGGTGAGCGTTCCGCCGTCGAACCCTTCAGTAATGCAGGTCTTACCATTCATATTCGCTCCGTCGCACTGTTCACCGGGATTGATGACGCCGTTGCCGCAGGCTGATATACAATTACCAGTTGTTTGATCACAAATTTTGCTTTGAGCTACACAGTCAACGCACGCGATACCGTTCCTTCCGCAAGCCGTGTCGGACTGGTTCGTGCAGACGCCGGTGCCTGTATTCCTGCACTGATTTGGGGAACATGGAACGATACAGTTCCCACCCTGACAAGTACGAGCATCCCGTGCAGTTCCCAGTCTGGGTAGCACAGTAAGAACAGTAGTCGGCAGAGCCGGGAGCACAGGCAGCTCCTGTACAGTTTAAAGCATACACACAGTCACATCCTCCGGGAGGAGCGCTGCAGGTAATGGGAACTGTCGTGCAGGTCTTGTAGGGGGAGCTGGCAACGGCGCAGTTGGCTGGTACTTCGCACTGTTCTCCGCAGGCTGCCTGGAGTGAACCATCCCCGCAGGAACCTGCAATACAGCTGGTCGTAGTGACTGATTGGCAGTTGGCAGCGCAGCTTAAAGAGCCGCAGTAGAAATCCCCTGCTTCATTCAAGATGCCGTCACCATCCATGTCATTGCACTTCTTGCCGCCGAAGTCAGATCCGTCGCATGTCTCACCGATGGGAACTTGCCTGATCCCGTCACCGCAGTGAGGAACGCCTGAACAGTCTTGGGGGCAGTTCAAAGGCTCGTTACAACCTTGTTGGCATACGCCGTCTCCGCAGGCAGTGTTCCACTCACCCGATACGCAGACCATCCCCGTAGAAGGAAGACAGGTGCTCTGGGCGCAGCAGCCGCTGGGAGGACAGAGGTTAGTATCGCCTATGGGACACTGGGTAGCTGAACAGGATCCGGGAGGAGCATCCGGATTATCGACAGTGACGGTAATTTCATCAACACCAGTCCTGCCGGAAGCGTCATACGCGATAGCCGTGATGGTGGCAGGACCGTTAGGAGTCTTGGTCGTATCCCAAGTGAATGAGTAGGGTGCGGTGGTATCGGAAAATTGGAAGACACCATTGACATAGAGTTCAACCTTAGTGACGCCTACGTTGTCTGAAGCTGTTGCTGAGACGACGACGTCGTACTGGACTGTGGAGCCTGCAGCAGGAGCGTCGATGTTCACGGTGGGATTCTGGGTATCGGTGTTGTCTACGTTTACCTCGATGGAAGCGGAACCTGTATTGGTGCCGTCCGTGGCACGGGCTGTGAGGGTATAGGTGCCGTTCTCAACAGAAGAAGCATCCCATCCCCCGCCAGGCCAGTTGCACGCAACAGATTTACCCGCTGTGGCGCATACATGAGTTTCAAGTATGGCGCCCGTATCATCGGCCACCTCGAGGGTCACTTGCGAAACATTTAAATCATCAGTGCTGATAGTTTCAAAAAGGACTTGGTCAGAGACGGTAGCGCCGTCAAGAGGACGGACGATGAAGACATCGGGAACGCACGTAGGGCAACCGACATTGATGACGATATTAATGGTGCGGGAAGAACGGTTGCCTGCAGAGTCAAAAGCTATGATGGTGAGGGTATGGTCCCCATCGCCGTACCGGGAGGAATCCATACTCCACTTCCAGCCGTCAGTGCCGCTTGTATCGGTAAATTGGAGGATGCCGTCTATGTAGAACTCGACTTTAGAAACGCCCGCGCCAGCATCACCTGCCCCGGAGTCTATGATGGTGCCGGAGATAGTTACCCCATCAACAAGAGGTCGGGGACCTGCTCCCTGGTCGTAGGTCGGAGAGAGGGAGGGACCTTGAGAGGAAGCAAAGACAGGCGTGGTTCCACTGATAATAATAAAAACACCGGCTGCTATTAAAAACATTAAATTTCGAATTCTATGTCTGGCGGTGTTCATGTACGCTAGTCGACGAGTTAACGAATTGCGGATTGGCTTTTGTAGAAATTAACGCCGAATCTTCCTACCAACGCATACGTAATGCGTTAATACGTTAATGCGCTAATTACCTGTGAGCACTTCGTGAAAGGTTTTT
>Ga0076152_151_pt1 | contig 5150 bp, 5 predicted proteins | sample RifGroC2_FD_68173 | JGI IMG/M metagenome (GOLD analysis project Ga0076152, IMG submission 68173) | Parcubacteria bacterium GW2011_GWC2_49_9 | reverse complement strand
CTCCTTCGCCTCGCGCGCGCCCGCGATGTCTGCGAAGGTCACGCGCTGAGTCGCATCAGCGGGGTCGATAACGCGCGCTTTCGACTGCCCGAAGGTGAAGGCCTGCATCCCCGCCCCCTTGACCTGGCGCGAGAGGAACCAGAAGAGGAAGAGAATGAAAAGGAGCGGGAGGAGGATCGGCACGAGCGTGAGGAACCAGAACTGGAATCCCGACTGCCCTTGTATCGTGATCGTGACTTTGGCGAGTTCGGCCGGCGTGACGCCGTAGGTTGCCAAGGTCTCAGGGAGGCCGGCGGAAGGGTCTTTACGCGACTCCTTCGTGGACTCGTCAACGTACACGAGCTCGAGCGAATCGCCGTTCACCGTGATTGAGCGTATCTTCCCCGCGGCGACATCGGCAGCTACGACCGAGAGCGGCACGTCGCTTACCGGCTTGAAGAGGTCAGCGACAAGCGAGTACCCGCTCATGAGGAGCAGGAATATGAGGATCGTCGTGACGAGATTGCCGAAGAAGGAGGGACCGCCAAAGAGCGCGCGCCAGCCCCGCCGCGACGGCTTCCCGCCTCCGGCGGACTTGCCCTTAGGTTTTTTCGGTGCAGTAACTGCCATGCGGATAGTATACAATAAACGCCTTATTTTTCTATTTTTTCGCTATACTTGCCAGTATGACCCTCGTTGAATACAAGAAAGCGCTTTTGAAATATGCCCCGCTTGAGAGCTTCGCGGCGGGGCTTGAACTCTTGGGTCCGGAAGTGAAGGCGCTCCGGAATAAGCTCGGCTCCTTGGACGGCGCGCGTGTGGTGGTGCGTGGCGGCGAGGCGTTCATCGTCGGCATGACGATTCCGCCGTATCAGGCGGCGAACACGCCGAAGGGCTACGATCCCGAGCGCGCGCGGCGGCTCCTGCTCACTAAAAAAGAGATCTCGCTTCTCGCCGACGCTGAATCGAAGAAAGGCTTGACAGTCGTCCCTCTTGAGGTGTATACTAATAAGAGATTTGTGAAGGCGCGCATCGCGATCGTCCGCGGCAAGGGCAAGCGGGACCGCCGCGAAGATCTGAAGAAGCGCGATGCGCTCCGTGAAGCTTCACGTGTGTTGAAAAATCGTTAATTCGATCAGTCGCCGTAAGATTGTAGGTTCTGCAACGTATTATCTTACGGGGGGTGACTGGCTTTGACGGTCTGTCCTTTGAAAAACGTGCGACGCGGTGCATGCTCGAGAGCCACCTTAATCCGCTCGAGCACCAAACTTGCCAACACTTCTGTTGCAAGCGCGAAGAAGTCGCCTTACTTCGGTAAGGTCGGCGATATCGCGTTCGCCTACGCGACGGCTCGCGCTGCTCTCCACCGGCGCTCACAGCGCGAGAGCGGGCGGAATATCCTGTGAGCTAGAGCTCCGGTCTCCCAGCCGGCCGCTCGAACCTGCGGGATCGGAGAGGAGCGATTTCGTTCTGATTTCTTACGCCCTCCCCTAAACCTTAATCGGGACTATGCGTCGTAGAAACGCTTTCAGAGCCGGATTCGGACGCGGATTCGATTTCCGCCACCTCCACTGCTTCGCTAAAGCTACGCAGTGCAAGCACTCTCTTTAGCAACAAGTAGCCACTCGATATCGGGTGGTTATTTGTTTATGGCGAAGCAGTGTCCTTCGAAGCTCTAACTTCTTCCATATTAGGGCTTCTTGTACTCCAATATATCTCCGGGTTGACACTTTCCGTTTTTCAGTATAGAGACGTTGGCCATCGTGATGCCGACTTTCTCAGCGAGTTCGGTGACGCTCATTTTCTGCTTCGCTAACATGACGTCGATGGTAATGATGATTGCCATGCTGGTTTGGTTATACGGTTAAGTCGTTCTCGGACTTTATATCGACGGCACTTTGTAAAGTTTTTTCAAATACGGCTGCTGCAGTGGCGATGATGATAGATGTGAAAGTGGCGACGATGCCTAGTGCAACGGCACCTGCGGCGTCCTCCCCCGTGCTACGTGCGGCTATCATGAGGAAGGCATCTGCCGCGACGATTGCACCCGCAGTGATTAGCGCGCAATATTTTATAATCCGCAAAGCTTTCACGGTCTCTTGCGAAAATGTTTTATTTTGTCCAATATATCCCAACACCTTAAATGCCTGATAAAGTCCCACAAAAAATGGGATTGATCCTAAATACACATAGGCCAAAAAGGGGTCTTTGAAGTAGATCTCAAAGAGTGTGGCATTCACGTTCCTGCCCTCGAGGTGGGGCTCCCAAAGCAGAGCAACAAGAACGCCGATGATCAGAGCAACAATAACTACCTGCAAGAATAATATTGAGCTTTTCTTCATAAGGATTCTTATTAAATTCTAATGCCCTCATCCTAATTTAGGACTTATCGTTTGTCAATATATATTTATCGTTACTTGTAGTAGTTCTAAATTCGATAATTTCGCAACAGCCGCCCCTCGGGCGGCTGTTCGCTCGCTTTGACTTTAGGGACGATTGTAGGTAGGGTAGCCCTGTAATTAGCCGAATGATCCGAAGAAAATTACATGCTTCTCTTAAGGGGTGCCGAAATGAAATGCATCTTGATTTTTAGAAATAAACAAGAGACCCTTCATCAGTTCGACGCGTCAACACCGGAAGAAGCAAAGACAACGTCAGAAGATTTGATTCAAAAAGAGTGGCAAGAAAGGCAGAGAAATTATCCGTTCACTGAAGAATTTCCGGTGGCGGCGACTCTGTTCTGTGAATCTTTCACGTGGGATAAATGGCAGAGGAAATGACAGAAATCATGAGAACAATGTCTGCGAACAGCCACAACCGAAAGGGCCCCGCCGCACGCAAGCGCGGCGGGTTTTTCTTTGCCCGTTTTACGAGTGAGGTCGGATATACGAATTGTTGACCGACCAGTTATCGATAGATTCCACAGAGCCGCTTCCAAACGTGCTAGACTTATGTGGGGCCATGGATAAGAAGCTAACGACAGAAGTGGTTGTCGTTATACATTCTCAAGTCGAGGGCAAGGAGCATGTCGCGTTTCGAGTAGAGATGCGGCCGCAACAAGTCGCCGACGCTCTCGCCAGAGAATCGTATAGTGGTGAAATATTCGCTACGTTCATAGCTAAGGCGTGTAAGCTCTTTGACCTCGATTTTTTCGATTGTACGGCTGATGTTCTCTTCCCTCATATCGTCTACGACGCCCAAAAGACTGGCTTGCCGGAGGACCTGCTGAAGGTTCGGACCGGCATGTTCACAGCCGATATAACGGACGGGGAGTTGCTTTTGCACTAACTCGCACAGGTCCCGCGCATTGCTTCCAGCAATGCGCGGGTTTTAAATTCCAGTATGCTTAGTTCGATGAACCCTCTGCCCCAGAGTTGGTTTGCTAAGAGTGCGCTTACGCTCGCGCCGAGGCTGCTGGGAAAAGTCGTGAAGAAGGGCTCCTGTGTCGGCATCATCGTCGAGACCGAAGCGTACGGCACCGACCCGGCCTCGCACGCCTACCGCGTGACGAAGAGGAGCGCGCCGATGCGCGACAGCTGGGGTCACTGGTATGTCTATTTCACCTACGGTATGCACTGGTGCGCGAACGTGACGTCTGATAAGGGCGGCATCGGCGCGGTGCTTATCCGCGCGGTAGAGCCCAAGGGCGGACTCGGGACGATGAAGCATCGCCGCAAGACCGACAATATCCGTGCGCTCTGCTCCGGCCCGGCGAAGTTCTGCCAGGCGTTCGGCATTACAGGCGCACAGAACAAAAGCCCTGTCACAGACGGCTTCGCCCGTCACACTGGGCGAAGTGTGTCGGGCTTCGCGATCTATGATGCTCCTGAAATTCCCAAAACAAGAATCGCTACGTCGCCCCGAGTCGGCATTACAAGTGGCACCGAGCTCCCCTGGCGTTTCTATATCAAGGGTAATCCCTTTGTCAGCCGCTAGCGGCGAGCTTTGGCGCGATCGTTCTCGGTCAAAAATTGTTTGCACAGACGAACCGACTTCGGCGTGATTTCCAAGTACTCATCATCCGACATTATTTCCAAACCGCGCTCGATAGAGAGTTCAAATGCCGGAACGAGCACAATTGCTTCATCAGTACCCGAGGCGCGCACATTCGACTGGTTCTTACCTTTCGTCGGATTCACCATCATCTCCTCGCCCTTCGCAGTGTTGCCGATGACCATACCCTCATACACTTCTGTCGCGGGCTTGATGTAGAGCTGTCCACGGTCCTGCAGATACCAGAGCGCATAGCCGAGCGACTTGCCGGTCGCCATCGAGATCATCGAACCGACCTGCCGCTTCTTTATCTCGCCTGCATACAGCTTGAAGCCGACAAAGCGCGAGGAGAGGATCCCCTCGCCTTTCGTATCGATGATGAACATATTCTTATAGCCCAAGAGGCCACGCGTGGGGCCGAGCAGAGTGAGGCGCACGCTGGAAGCCGGAGACTGGACACTGGAGACTGGACGGATGTCGGAAAGAATAAATCCTCGCTGGCCCAATTTCTCGATGATGGCGCCCTGGAACTCGGACGGAGTATCTATGATGACTTCCTCAAACGGCTCAAATTTCTTTCCATTCTCTTCGTGCGTGATGACGTGGGGTTGCGATACCTGCAGTTCATATCCTTCGCGGCGCATATTTTCAATAAGCACGGCGATATGGAGCTCTCCGCGGCCGGATACGAGAAAAGATTCTGCGCTACTGAAATCAACCTTGAGCCCGACATTCACTTCAAGCTCCTTCGCGAGGCGGTCGCGTATCTGACGTGAGGTCACGAACTTCCCTTCCCGCCCCGCAAATGGAGAATTATTGACGAGGAAGTTGAGCGCGATGGTCGGTTCGTCCACTGCGATCGCCGGCAAGGGCGCCGCGCTCTCGTCGGTGGTAATTGTCTCGCCGATATAAATATCCGGTAGTCCGGCAATGAGTGCGATGTCCCCTGCCGAAGCTTCTGCCGTCTCCACACGCTCGAGCCCCTTGAAGGTAAAGACGTTGGTCGTACGGCCGGTACGCGTTGTGGCCTGGCCGGTCAGGCCGTCCGACTTCTTGATGAACACCTGCTGATTCGGGCGCAGACTGCCGGAATAAATGCGTACGATAGCTAAACGACCCATGAAATTGTCATACGCCAAATTAAACGGCTGTGCCATGAGCGTTGTACCAGCCGAATT
>Ga0076152_143_pt1 | contig 6096 bp, 5 predicted proteins | sample RifGroC2_FD_68173 | JGI IMG/M metagenome (GOLD analysis project Ga0076152, IMG submission 68173) | Parcubacteria bacterium GW2011_GWC2_49_9 | reverse complement strand
TTTTGTAGAAATTAACGCCGAATCTTCCTACCAACGCATACGTAATGCGTTAATACGTTAATGCGCTAATTACCTGTGAGCACTTCGTGAAAGGTTTTTGCCTAAAAGGGTATTTTCGAGGGAACGCATCCGTTTGGCCTGGCGGGCTGTGGCGTGGTCATGTCCGAGAATATGCAGGAGGCCGTGTATCATGAGTAATCGCATTTCTTCACTGAATGCATTGCCATACTGCTGAGCCTGGCTGCGGGCTCGGGGAACGCATATGAATATCTCTCCAAACACTCCTTCGTGCTTGCCATGACCGTAACGAAACGAGAGGACATCAGTAACACGGTTTATGTTTCGATAGGTGCGATTGAGACGGCGAATGGTACCTGCACCGCAAAGAATGATGTATATCGTACGCGATCGCGGAATAGAGAGAACATGGCGGACTCGAACCAGTGTCCGCGCAAGATCCCTCGTCGCATATCTGATGCCATCTATGCATCGGATACTGCCGACCATCGCACCCTTACGATCCATTCGTATTGGAATTGTTTACGTTGTTGGTGTTTCCGTTTGTATTGCTGTTGTTCGTGTTGCTATTGGTATTCACGTTTGTATTCGTATTGGTCAGCACAGAGCTTAACTCGAAACTCCGGTACATCATTTCAAAGGTGGTGCGGTAATTCGCGGCGGTAAGCAGATTCGTGCTGTACGTGATGACATAGGCGCGGTCTCCTGAGGTGTAATAGACCGTCTGTTCATCCAAACTTATCGCTCCCTGCAGCACTCCCGTGTTATTCGCAACAGATTGAATCTTCCGTATGTCGATTCCGGGAGACGCTTTTAAATACCAGTCTCGAGCGGCAAGCCGGGCGGGATTGCTCTGGACACTAACACCAATGAATTCACCAGATGCGGTAGTAAAAAGAATACCGTCCTCATTTTGCGGATCGGCGCTCCGGATCCACGTGCTTGGGTAGAGTACTTTATACCCGAAAGATGGATGGAGATACTCTTTCGCAAGGTTGGTATCGAGCAACTTCCCGACTCCTCTCGGACTATACCCGTGGATGACCTCCTCGCCGTCCCTAAACCCGTCAGAATCAGTGTCAGCTATACTGCCCGCTGTTCCATAAAGAATCTCTTCGACATCAGTCAACCCGTCCTTATCTGCATCGGTAGAATCAGGAATACGCACCACATTGATATTCAGCTGATTCGTATTCCCATTGCTGTTTCCATTAAAAAGCTGGTTCGTCGCACCGTTGACGTTAAAATTAAAATTTCCGGCGCCGTTGGTATTAGAATTATTGGAATTGAGCCCGGTACCTCCATTAGTAACGTTAGTGTTCACACTATTCATATTGAGCGTAATGTTACTATTTTGGTTACTTACATTAAAAAGTGTGTTCGTGGGTGTCTGGTTCTGTGATTCGTTTTGGTTAATGACGCGGGTGAATACATACGCAGCCCCAAGCCCGAGTGCGGCTACCACAAGTATGATCAGTGCGATGACTAATTTCTTTGATCCGGCGTTCTGCTTTGGACCGAGGTAATACTGTTCGGGAATCGTGTGGACTGGTGCATTACGCGGTTCTTGGCCAGGTGGCTGGAGGTCTGGAGCGGTATCGGACATGGTATTTGTAATTAACGAATTGCTGATTGCGGATTAGTGTTTTGGTAGATACTTCGACTAAACGTAGAATGTTCGTGACAACGAATGCGTAATGCGCAATTCGTTAATCCGTTAATTATCACTGCAACTTCTGAATCTCTGACGGCAAGTCTCTCAAAAGACCAGCGCCAGATGGATTCTGCCCTTGCGCGACTTCCTGTCCATCAATTACCCCATCACCATCAGTATCGGGATTCGTAGGGTTCGTCAAATACACTTTTACTTCTTCTCTATCGAACAGCTGGTCACTGTCCGAATCAGCGTTCTGTGCATTTGTGCCGAGACTTTGCTCTTCCGCGTCGGGAAGCCCATCGCTATCAGCGTCAGATACCGAACCAGTATTCGAAGGCGGACTGATAGTTGATGGGAGAATGCTTGGTTCAGTATTCGTATTTGCCACCGGTTCATTCGTCGCCGTTTTCTCAAATGGGTTAAAGAAGACTACCACAACAACTGCTATGACAATGATCGCCAATATCACGCCAGTCAAAGCAACTGACCGGTTACCCATCAAACTTTTCATCGCAGACGAGGGTGTCCGCGAGACCGGTGGTATCGAAGCCGGCCGTTGACGCGCTGCTTGTTGTGGGGCACGCAGGGTCTGCCGAGCAGGTTGCGGGGTTACATTTTCATACATATCCTTCGGTTGTTGCGTAGGTGGCATAGACAATTGGTAACGAATTAAGCTGAAGATCTTACAGCTGACGTATCATTCCGCAGCAGGACGAGTGTACATAAGGATCACTTCACCCCCTTGGTTCTCAACAGTAACATCTAGTTCGGGTCCTACATCTAACTTTTTTTTCTCTTCTTCCGTCAATACCCTGCTCTCACCCGGCTGAAGACCGTAGGTGGGTGAAGAATTTGAAATTACTGGCTCCCCCTGATTCACAGCGGTATTCACGGGAGTATTTACGGCAGTATTCACGGTGGTATTCTCGGTTAGTCCAGTTGTGTCATCCTGCTTGTCACTTTGCAAATAGAGGTAATATCCGATGCCTCCGGCGATAACAACCATCAGTACGACGACGATGAGAATGAATTGGTTTTTCATACAGCGGTTACAAAAAAAATGATTCTATGCTCCGAGAGGGTTGTGCCCATTGTCGACTTCGATGCCGTCTGTAAAACCATCGCCATCAGAGTCGGGATTGAGAGGATCTGTGCCGGATTCTTTTTCTCTTTTCATGCTAAGCCCGTCTTTGTCAGCGTCGATTTCCCCTTCGGCTGTAGTAGAAATGGCGACATAGTCATCCTGTCCGTCCCCGAGCGTATCTGTTTTCTTCGGATCCAGTCCTGCCAGAATCTCCGCATTGTCAGTGACGATATCCCCATCCGTATCTATAGTATTCGGATCAGTGCCATACTTTTCCTCATCAATGTCAGAAAGACCGTCGCCATCGCTGTCGACTGGTGCACTCGGGTCCGGAGCTACATTCAACATGCGAATGGTCGCTCCCGGACTCGTGTCTGATGGAATCACTTCAAGCGTCGCGTCTACATTCGCCGAAATGCCGAGTTCGTTCTTTTGTGCCTCTGTTAATACATGGGTGCCGATCGTATTAATATCTTCGGCCTTGGTATTTGTATTTGAAAGTGTGGGTTCTTCTTTTTGAATAAAGAAAAAGTAAGCGCCGACGCCGATAGCGGCGCAGATAAGTACTACGAGTATACCGATGAAGAAGTTCTTGTTCATAAAAATGCTACATTATGGAATACAGACATTACCTACGCACTTGCTTGAACAGCAGGAATTGTTGTCATAACAGCCGTCGCCATTGGCGGTACAGGTAGATTGACATAACGAAACGCCACTAGGAATATCCAAGTAACAATACGGCTCCGCCGTACAACAATCATACGCATTAAGACAGAAAAATTGACAGTAGCTCCCCGAACCTGAACATATGAGCGGTAGCCCAGAACACCCAGCGTATTTACATTCACCCGCATCAGCTCCCGTACTGGCGCAAGACTTTCCGTTCACCAGGGCCGTATTCGGACATATATACAGTGAATTTGCATTTGCCGGCCGGGCATCAAGGATGACCCCGCGGTCGTCAAAGTAATGGGGTGCCTCGGGAGCTGCGTAGGTCCTGAAGCCGCCTTGGTTACAATACGATATTTCATTCGGGGGATTCGAAAGAGGATTTATCTTAAAAATAAACCAGTGCCTATACCCGGAACAGTTCAGACAGCCTAAGGGATTGGCATAGGTTTTTATGAGCGTATTGTTACTGTCGTACATCTCTACCCGCAACTCGGCTGGATTGGCGCTATAGTTCGGGAAGTTGCCGCCAGAAAGGAAAAAGTGCACCTCCGTTGGCGGCATGCTGTAAATATACGCAGTATCGTTATAACCAGTACCCGGGCCGGTAAATGGAATTACTTCTATCCATGCTCCATCGGTTCGATTGCCTGCTGTGTCGTCAGTCATTTTTCCACCTTTACGGTATAACACCGGCGAGGTGTTGAGCATGACTGCTTTGCCGAGGAACACTCTGATTTTATAGGTAAACGGCCTACATGTGCCGGTGGCATTACAAACACCTTTCCCGGAGTTGCAATCGGTGCCCTGCGATGCATTCGTGTGAGTGCAGCTGCCTGACCCGTCGCATTCATCAATAGTACAGTCGTTGCCATCGCTTGCGCAGGTCGATCCGGTGATCTTATTTGGATGCGCGCATGATCCTCCCTGGCAAATGTCATTCGTACATGTGTTTGTATCGTCCGTACATCCGGTGCCGTCGGGCGCGGTAGTGCATTCTCCGGCGCAGACGCCCGAGCCATTGCACGTACCTCCGGCACAGGGGGTTCCTGCCGGCTGATTCGGGTGCATACAGTTACCCGTTGCGTCACACTGGTCGATGGTACATTGGTTTCCGTCATCCGTGCATACGGTGCCGCTCGGCTTATTCGGATGCGCGCAGTTGCCCGACCCGTCACACTGGTCATTTGTACACTCTTTCGCATCCACTGTGCACACCGTCCCAGAGGCCGCGTTGCCATACGTGCATACATTGGTACTGGTATTACACGACCCTCCCGTTTTGCATTCCGGGGGAGAATTGCAATCACCGTTCGCCTCACAGCTACCAGGGAAATCGACAACGCATTGGGCCGCACACAGACCGGGATTGCGACAAATTTGCCCTACCGGGCATGAACCAGCAGTACACGGATTAACACAAACTAGTCCACAACACAAGCCCGTACACTTAGACAAAGGGCAATTATTATCGTTGCATTGAGTGCATGCTGCGGGACAGAAATCGTCACCGTTCACGCAAGCCACTATCGCCGTACTTGAACAGGCTCCTGTGCATTTTCCTGGTGTGATGCATGTATCAGTCGTACCCGGATTACCATCGTTGCACTGACCACTATTCTCACACTTCGGAACTCCACATGTCGTACCACAACATACGTTCGTTCCACCGCAATTGGTGCCAGGAGCGACGGCAGGATTTTGGCAGACGCCACCGACACAGGAATCTGTGGTACAGGCATTACCATCATTACAAATCGCCGGATTCAAAGTACAAGATGTGCACTTCGCGGCATACGCTTCTGGCCAGTCAGCCTGGCATGCGGGAATGCACTGGAAGATGTCACCTGCGTTACTAGATAGGCAATATGCATCAGTGCCAGCCCCATTCGTGAAACACGCTTCACCGCTTGCATAGCAATCTTCGCCAGCCGCAAGGAAACAGTCTCCTTTCCAGTGATTATTGGCATCGGGCAGAGTTTGGGCGTCCTGTGTCCATACCCCCAGGCATTGGCTGGTATTTAACGTACAGTTGGCGTTACACGTAATATTTGTCGTCCCTGTGCACGTCTGTGTTCCGGCGAAGACACATCGATGTTTTCCGATTTCGCATCCCACGCCTTGCGACACGCATGTCGCCCCACCGAGATCAGCACCATCGCACTGCTCGGTGCCGTCCTTGGTCCCATTACCACAGGTAGTGCACCCAGACGTGTTGAATCCCGTACACGTGGCGTTGCAAAGGAGACTTCCACCAGCGAACCCCTCGGTAACGCACGTATGTCCATTTAATTGCCCGATATCACAAGTCTCTCCCGGGTTAAGCACGCCATTCCCACACAATACTTCGCATAGTCCCGTCGCCTGGTTGCATGTTTTGCCTTGTGTCACACAGTTAACGCATGCATTACCATCCCTTCCGCAAGCCGTATTGGGTGGCACACCTGGTTGGTTCGTACAAACGCCAGTGACTGTATTCCTACATTGATTTGCAGCGCACGGAACGATACATACTCCGGCTTGGCACGTCCCATTGACCGCCCCCACCCTACACGCCGTTCCATTCGAGCATCCCGTGCAGTTCCCAGTCTGGGTAGCACAGTAAGAACAGTAGTCGGCAGAGCCGGGAGCACAGGCAGCTCCTGTACAGTTTAAAGCATACACA
>Ga0076152_140_pt1 | contig 6250 bp, 7 predicted proteins | sample RifGroC2_FD_68173 | JGI IMG/M metagenome (GOLD analysis project Ga0076152, IMG submission 68173) | Parcubacteria bacterium GW2011_GWC2_49_9 | reverse complement strand
GAAGAGTGCAAGAATAAGGTTTATCTGGATTACGGCCACTAGAAATAGGGTGAGAAGATTATCAGAACCAATGAGGTTATTCGCGTAGAGTAATTTTAAAATCAATCCGAAAAAAACCACACTGAGAATGTTCGAAGCTGGGCCGGCAAGCGAGACAATCGACGGACCCCACCGCCGAACCTTCAGGTACATAGGGTTAAATGGCACGGGCTTCCCCCAGCCGAATCCGACGATGACCAGCATGAGGGATCCGATTGGATCGAGATGTGAGAGAGGATTCAACGTCAATCTGCCGAGATCCTTGGCCGTATGGTCACCGAGCCGATAGCTGGCAAACGCATGGGAAAACTCATGGACTGTAATAGCGATAACGATCGCAAGCAGCCATATGATGAAAAACTCCGGGTTGGTGAAAAGGGATTGCAATATCATAGGGTGTATGGTACTATCGTCACATTATCATTTTTTAGCAATTATGGCACGTTCTTGCGACATTTGCGGACGCGGTTCACTTCGGAGCGCTTCACGCAGCCACTCGAATATCAGGACTATGCGTCGACGACACGTCAATCTTCAGCGAGCAACCATTGATGGCGAATCAATACGGGTCTGCACGAGTTGCTTAAAGACGCGCATGAAGCGCATGGCACCCGCTGTTGCTTAGACACAATCTTTACATTTCCAACGAGGGTTACCAGCCCTCGTTTTGATTATGGTCGGGGTGGCGGGATTCCCCCGCAGTCGCGGGGCCCGGGGGTCCAAAAATCTTGGTGTCCTGGGTCTCGCGTCTGGCTTCGCCAGACATGCTCGACCCGTGCTCACGGTCGCGACTCAAGAAGTTGAGTCGCTTTTCCCGTTCGCACCCCTTCGAGTCCCGCTTCACTGTTGCGGGAAAATACAATGAGCGTAGCGACAAATTCCAACTGGGTAAGTAATACCTTTCGGCCCTGGTCCAGGATGTTCGAACCTTTTATACCAACTCATGGCCGGGGGCGGTCATACTTACCAAATCTGAAATTCGTCCCTCTTCTGCATGTCTACGAGGGAATTTGTGGAGCCGCGTCCGATGGTGATGCCTTCGGCATAGGTCTCGGAGGTGGGGCACTTGCTGGTGACTCCTTGGATTTGGCCTCGTCAAAGCTCTTAAACATCTCTGCCTCTTTGTGAAATTCATCAACATCCACAACAGCTGCTAGCCCCGGAAGGGTCTCCCCCGTACTTCTGTTTGCGTAGTAGTTTGTTACGACTCCAATTAACTCAACCTCATTATCATTTATCCGAAACGCAGGGCCACCACTAACACCATGAATTGCCACCCCATCAACTAGATATTTGGAGTCAGTTTGTATATAGGCGCTGATTTTCCCCGAGAAAAAGCAGAGTTCAGCTTTTGGGATCGCGGGAAATCCTAACCATCCGATCTCGACGCCTGGCTTGAGGACATGCATTTTCTCGAATAACTTCGGCGGGTTACCCGGAAATGGAATTTTGCTCTTAATCAAATCAAAGACGACGACGGCTTCATCCTTTCCGGCCTCGACCCTGATGGCTCTGTCTCCTGGCCTAAGTAACACAGTCGTTTTCGATGTCGGATGGTATAAGCGGATCGGCTGTTCCCAGTAGTGAGCATCACCAACTACATGTGCAGCAGTTGCGATGGCACAGAGTGACTTCGTAACTGATTTAGAGATGAGTACCCCAGTACCAGAAACGTTAGGGGTAGATATTCGAACAATAGCGGGAATAAGCTGCTCAATGGCAGCGTGCCATAAGAGTGGACGCGTGTCTGTACTTTCGTTCTTAGTAGGAGTCATTTGCAAGAACTAACTAATAATATAGTAGCACTGTACACCCGAGAATGCTCTCGCTGCAAGGATTCCAAAGAACAAGGAGGTGATTTTGTGAAAGTGACAAGTGAAGACGTCGAAGAGTTTAAAGCGATTTATCGGGATGAATTCCATGAGGACCTGACCAACCAAGAGGCAAAGGACATGATCATCCGAGTCGTAAATCTCATTGCACTTGTGACCAAGCAGAAAGGTCAGTTGAAATGGTCTGACTTCGAAGACGACACGGATGAAGACTGGAAGAAAGGATTACCGCGAAAGGTGACATGGGTTCGAGTCCCGTTAGGGTTCTTGCCAGTTCCGGGGCTTTGTTGCGTAGCATCCAAAAAAGCTCCGCTACAGTTAGCGGAGCTTTTTGAGGTTCGAGAAATACAAAATGGTCGGGGTGGCGGGACTCGAACCCGCGATCTCAGGACCCCCAGCCCTGCGCCCTACCAACTGGGCCACACCCCGTAACTAAACAAGTATAACCAACTTCCACTTTAGGTACAAACAAAAAACCCGCGTTCACAAAACGAGCGGGATCAGCTAATTCCTTATTAAGCTATTTGCAGAACCTAGAGTTGATAGATTGGCGGTCTTTTAATTTGCATATTTGTTTTACTTCGTCACAGCATTAATAGTAGCATAAAAATTGATTTTCGTCAATACTCTTTAGAGAAAAAGAAAACCCCCACACCAATCACATTGGTGTGGGGGAAACCCGCCGCCATGTTTTATGAAAAGCAACGTTGGTAGCGGGGTAAAAAGTGTCTCAGAAGTACTTAGACAATCTTCCGAGAGTAGGTACAAGGGTTCCGGATGGAACACACCAAGCCCAATTGGTTCCCTGCAACTGGGTCGTGCTCGACGATCCGGATCTCGAGCAATCCTTGGTGACATCGAGGACAGCGCGTACCCTTTAACGCGTCAGCTTTTTTCGATATTATGGGTCCTAATGACATCAGTCCTCCCTACGTCTCATGACGCGAAACAGTAGATCAGCATCGATAGTAGCGCCGCATTGCCGGCAAGTGAGGTGCCCGACGGGCATTTGGAGAGAGACACCATTCAGGAAGGCAAAGCGGAGTGTTTCAGCGCTCCAGAGATGACCCCCGCCTTGCAGACAGGAATGCTCGACGCCATATTTCTTAACCGCTCGGTACTCAGGCGTCGAGACGCAGACCCACGTTTCTCGGCAAACGACAACTCTCCTCAGGCATTTTGAACAATACCAGTGGTCCCGAAATGTGATGCACGGAGTTTTGCACTCCGGACACTGAAGCTCGGCTGCAGCCGCGGTTGGTAACGCCGTATGCCGCATATATCCCCCTCTCTATGGGCTTTTTAAAGGCCTATGTTTGATGTTTTATAAGACAGCTATACCCTTCGACAAGCTCAGGGTTTAACAAAAAAACTAGCCGCTTGGTGGCTAGTCTGTGGTGAATCCTATTTGTAAATGGAAACCTACAGTCCAGTCATCAAGCTGCTAGCGCCAAGAATAATAATAGCAAGAACAAGTCCCGTGACGACGAGGTTGTAGACATTTTGATTTGTCTGGGACTTTGCCTGTGCCATAGATAATGTTTGAGTACCTAAAAGGATAGCAGAAAAAAAGTGAATCGTCAAGCGACCTTTCAATTAACGAGTTAACGAATTACGAATTTCGCATTCGTTGCTTTGAAGATTCCTCGCTATTCTAAAAAATACCAAAAAAAAACTAATGCGTAATTCGTTAATCCGCAATTCGCCAACATGCAAGCTAATTATACATCAAATCTTCGTCCACCCGTTTATAGTCCTGTATTTCGTTCTTGTGGAACCATAGTTCTTCCTCAAATTTTGCCTCCTCGACGTTTCCTGACGCATGGATCATGTTTTTCACCGTTCGCTTCCGCATGTTGGCGAGAATAGGCGAATCGATGGAAAAGTCGCCTCGTATAGTTCCCGGTTGGGCGTTTCGCGGCAACGTGTGCCCGACCATCATTCGTACGGCATCGACGGCGTGGACACCCTGTAAAAGGACTGCAACAACCGGCCCAGATGTGAGAAAATCGATATTCCACTCACGCACGATTTTGCCTATTTCATACGGATCAGTAGTCCCGAGATGCTCCCCCGGATCTTTACCATATTCTCTGTATGATTGTAAGGTTTTCTCTCCGATGGAAGCGAGGTAGTCCCGGTCATCCGAATAATGCTTGGCTATCACGTCAGCGTCCACGTGCACCATTTTCAATGCAACGATCTTCAAGCCAGCTTTCTCGAAACGTCCGATGATCTCCCCTACGAGCGCGCGCTTCACACTATCCGGCTTGAGTAAAATAACTGTCCGCTCCATGTCGATCATTTCATTTTTTTCTATATCGTCCATATTATTTCTTTTCAAAAAAACTTCGCACTTTTAGCACTACTTCCGCTGGTGTGTGATCCGATTTAATGAAGTAATCATCAGCACCTAAATCTTTCCCCTTGTTCACATCCTCATCCTGCCCAAGGTTAGTAAGAAGAATGATAGGAATTTTCCGTGTCGATGGATCAGACTTTAATTCTTTTAAGACTGCGAAGCCATCTATCTTGGGAATAATTATGTCCAATAAGATGATATCAGGCAACTCTTTTTTCGCTATCTCGAGCCCAGCAGCGCCATCAGCTGCAGTCATGACCTTCACGCCTTCCTTCGAAAACTTCGCGACGTACATTTCAGAAAGCATTTTCTCATCTTCGACGAGCAAGATCTTGAGTGATTTGAGTGATTGGTTTGGCATAGAATTACTCCTTTATGGATTAGAATGATACCAGCGGAGACTTCCCCCGTCAACCCCGTTAAAAAATGTACATAACGCACTTCAGGATACTAAAGGTTTTTATAGAACTAGAGTCTTGAAATAATCATAGAAGTCTTTAGTACATTTTTTTCTAACGGGGTTACATCTCCGGCTTTAATAAATGCCATGATGTTGCCTGTTCGTACGCTTGTGCCATCTGAAGTATAGTTTGTTCTTCAAAAGGCCTGCCAATTACTTGCAGCCCTACAGGCAACTCGTCGATCTGTCCACATGGCACGGAGATAGCGGGAAGATTAGCAATGTTCGCTGGTACGGTAAAAATGTCACAAAGATACATCGTCAATGGATCACTGAATTTTTCACCGAGGGTGAAAGCCACCGAAGGACTTGTGGGTGTGATTAAACAGTCCACCTCTTTAAGGACCTCATGATATTCATGACCGATGATGTCCCTCACTCGCTGGGCTTGCTGGTAATACTGGTCTGCGTGCCCTTTTGAAAGCGAAAAGGCTCCCAGGATGATGCGGCGTTTTACTTCGGGACCGAATCCTGCTTCCCGAGTCTGTCGATACATTTCATCAAGCGACTGGCCCTCAATGGATAATCCGTAGCGAACGCCATCGTACCTCGCCATATTTGCTGATACTTCTGAAGTGACAGTAATATAATAGGCGGGGAGGGCGTACTTCGTATGTGGAACTGACACCTCCCGTACCTTGCATGATAGTTTTTTGAATACATCAAGTGCGTCATACACAGACTTTCTGATCCGTTCATCCATACCATCGACAAAAAATTCTTTCGGTATACCGATCGTCTTCCCGGCAATCGATCCTTCTATGCTTGACAAAGGGAAAAGCGGCTCGTCGGCTGAAGTGGTGTCCTGCCTGTCCTTCCCGGCAACTGCGAGAAATAGCGCCGCCGCATCGCGCACAGAAGTGGCCAGGGGGCCGATCTGATCCAATGAAGATGTCATCGCTATGAGGCCGTACCGGGACACGCGGCCATAGGTCGGTTTCAGGCCTACCACTCCGCACAATGCCGCGGGCTGACGTATGGACCCTCCCGTATCGGACCCAAGCGCCGCTGGAACCATGCGAGCAGCAACCGCGGCGGCTGAACCGCCCGACGACCCGCCGGGAACACGCTCGAGGTTCCAGGGGTTTTTTGTTTTTTGGTACGCAGAATTTTCTGTGGATGCGCCCATACCGAACTCGTCCAAATTTGTCTTACCCACAATGATCGCTCCCTCGTCACGAAGCCGCTTGACTGCGGTAGCATCGTACGAAGCTACGTAGTGTTCCAGAATTTTCGATGCTGCGGTGGTGCGAACACCGCGCGTCATCGTATTATCCTTCACCGCAACAGGCACTCCCGCTAACGACCCGATGTGTTCACCCCGTGCAATACGGTCATCAACGCGTTTCGCGTCTGCCAGTGATTCATCTCTCATGACGGTTAAAAAGGCTCCGATACGTTCATCGAGAGCATCGATCCGCTCCAGTGAAGACATCACCACTTCGGTAGCGGAGAATTTCTTCTGTCGCACCCCGGCGCTGATTTCGTCGATGGATAACTCGTTAGGTGGCATCTTTCACTGGTGGCACTTCGATTGATCTGCCGTTCCTTTTTGGT
>Ga0076152_150_pt1 | contig 6560 bp, 7 predicted proteins | sample RifGroC2_FD_68173 | JGI IMG/M metagenome (GOLD analysis project Ga0076152, IMG submission 68173) | Parcubacteria bacterium GW2011_GWC2_49_9 | reverse complement strand
TGCGCGTATGTGTACGGACGCGTCGTACCGCGAGGAACTTCTCGCGCGCCAAGAGCATTTCCTCGAGGGTTGCTCCTTTGACGGACAGTCCTCCTCGCGCGTCGCAGCGCTCCTCCGCGACCTTCCTCGGCGCTATCGGGGCTGAAACTCCGGGTGCCTGTTTTTAGTTAGTATATGTGATACAATGTTGACAATTCAGGATATGAACGCATTACGGGGTAAAACAGTGCTCATAACCGGTGGGACTGGTTCCTTTGGCAAGAACTTTGCCAAACACCTCCTCGTTAATTCGAAGCTGAAAAAGCTCATCATCTTTTCGCGTGATGAGCTGAAGCAGTCGCAGATGGAAGTAGAAATGAATGATGAACGTATTCGTTTTTTTATCGGCGATGTGCGTGATCTTCCTCGGCTAGAACGCGCTTTTCACGGTGTTGATGTCATCGTTCATGCCGCGGCGCTCAAGCAGGTGCCGGCGCTTGAATATAATCCATATGAAGCAGTAAAGACCAATATCCTCGGCAGTCAGAACGTTATTGAGGCCGCCATTGATCAGGGGGTGAAAAAGGTTGTGTTTGTGTCAACTGATAAAGCGGCGATGCCCGTCAATCTCTATGGGTCTACTAAACTGTGCGCAGAAAAGCTCTTCATCGCTGGCAATTCTTATAGCGCTGATAGAAGTACGCGCTTCAGCGTTGTCCGCTACGGTAACGTCGTCGGCAGTCGCGGAAGTATCATTGAAAAGCTAATACTTAGTAAGGGCGCGCCAGTCGTGCATATCACCGACGAGCGTATGACGCGCTTCTGGATAGACCTCGAACAGGCGTTTGAGATTGTTCTATTCGCTATAAAGAATATGGAGGGAGGGGAGATATTCATACCAAAAGCAAGAGCAATGAAACTCACAGACCTCTTTGACATCCTCGCTCCCAAAGCGAAGCACAAGATTATCGGCATCCGCCCTGGAGAGAAGGTGCACGAGATTTTGTTGACGAAAGAGGAGTCGCGCCACGCGGTCGAATTGAAGGACTATTTCGTTGTCCTCCCCGAGAACACCATTCTGGGAAAGCAGAAGAAAGGTCTGCAGAAACATCTGAAGCAAGGGAAATCACTCAAGCCCGACTTTCACTTCACGAGCGATACGACCGCTAAGCGAATGTCTCACAAGTCGCTTCTCGATATGGTTAAACGGATGGAGAAGACGATTCTCGGCTAATGATTCCGTACTCCACGCAAGATATCAACGAAGCGGATATCAAGGCGGTCGGGCGGGCCCTCCGCTCCGGCTGGCTAACCCAGGGTCCGGCCATCGGGCGATTCGAAAAGGCACTTGCGAAAAAGGTCGGTGCACGGTTCGCGGTCGCCTTCAACTCCGGGACCGCCGCGCTTCACGCGGCATACTTCGCTGCAGGCGTGAGGAAGGGAGATGAGGTCATCGTGCCGTCACTCACCTTCGCGGCGACTGCGAACGCCGCGCTCTATCTCGGCGCGAAGCCGGTCTTCGCCGACTCGGATATGCAAACCGGTAATATAAATATCGCCGATGCGCGCAAAAAGATAACAAAAAAGACGAAAGCAATCGTGCCGGTGGATTACGGCGGCAGACCGGCAGACTTGCGTGAATTCCGCGCGCTCGCGAAGAAGCACAAACTCGTCTTTATCGAGGATGCCGCGCAAGCACTCGGTGCGACGTATCGCGGGAAGCCGGTCGGCACGCACGCGGATATGACGATGTTCAGCTTCCACCCCGTAAAGTCCATCACGACGGGCGAGGGTGGCGTCATCGTGACGAACAATAAAAAATTTGACACAGCCCTCCGGCTCTTCCGTAGCCACGGCATCAGCAAAGATACGAACACATTTGCGCGGAAGGGGCACGGCGCGTGGTACCAAGAGATGCAGGAGCTCGGATTCAATTATCGTATGCCGGAAATGTCCGCGGCGCTCGGCGAGAGCCAGCTGAAGCGTCTCGGCTTCTTCATTACGAAACGCCGCGTAGCTGCAAAGCGATACCGGAGACTCCTGGCGAAGGTCCCGAATCTCATACTCCCGCCCGCCGAACGCGCGCATGAGAAGTCGGCGTGGCACCTCTATCCGGTGCGGCTCGCACCACAAGTGGCGCATAAGCGCGATGAAGTGTTCGCCACAATGCGCAAAGCCGGTATTGGTGTACAGGTGCATTACGTGCCGGTCCATCTGCACCTCTTCTATGAGAAGCTTGGTTACAAAAAAGGATTGTGTCCGAACACTGAGGCCTTTGTCGCATCCGAAATTTCCATCCCACTTTTCCCGAACATCACACAGAAGCAGCAGAAATTCATTGCTGATACACTGAAGCGCATACTCGCACAGATATGATGGAGGGTATATCACTCGAGGGGAAAGCACAGCACGATGAAGACGCCGAGAAGTTTCTTGCAAAGAATAAAGGCCAGGTCCTCGGCATTCTCGAAGATCCTGCCGAAAGAGAATTGGTTCAACGCTTCTCCGGGGATTCTGCAGAAATTCTATCTGCGGATGACGAACGGCGGCTTGCTGGTGTTCTCGAACGGTTTGAGACGAAGATATTCGAATACGAGAAATCTGACGCAGATCCGGAGGCGAAGCGCGTGCTTGTCACCTCCGATAATCCGGGCTCGTGGAACGCGGTCAAACCGCTCATTGCGGCGCTCGGACAGGACTCGCGCTGCAGGGGGAAGAATATCCCTCGTTCGGTCGCGTGCAGGGCGGGAAGACGGTGCTCGGCGATGCGATCTCTCTTGCAGACAGGGAACCGATCGACGCTGTAGTTGCCTCGGTCAGCGACAAGAACGGCCCGGAAGACCTCGCTCTTTTCGGCGGGAAGGGCAATCTCGGCGCACGGAAGACTTTCTTCATCTTTGAGGGGTACGGCGGCGTCGGGGGAGCTTTCAATCTTGGCACTACAGATCAGATGGAAAAGATCGACGGCATTTTTTGCAATGATTCATTCGCGCAGGCGCTCGTGCATAAGCTCCTGCCGGACTATCCGACCGACCATATCTACGCCACCGGCACGTTAGCCGCCGAGGGATTTGAACTCGGTAAGGCGACTGGATATCGTGCAGAGACCCGTACGAAGCTCGGTATCGGGACGGATGCTTTCGCAATGCTCTATCTCGGGGATGTGTCTGCAGATTATGCAAAGGTACCGGGAGCTCATCCGAATATAAATACAAAAACGTTTGAGGAGACGCTCGCAGGCGTCGAAACATTCGCAGGAGCGGAGAAGAGAGAAGTTGCGCTTATCGTCCGGCCGCATCCGCGCGACCCCGATAAAGAGAAGTTGGTGAACGCAGGCGAGAACGAACATCTGCCGGGGAATCTCTCGGTCAAGAATGGTTCCAAGCCGTTCTCAATCAATGAGGTCGCGTATGCGTCCGACGTGATAGTAAGCATCGCCGGCACCGAGAACTTCTTCGCCCCCGCACGCGGGCGCCGCAGCATCTTTCTCGCTTATGACGGTCCAGGCTTCGCCGGTGATGCGTTCCGCAGTTTTTATGGTCCGGAGTTGATTGAAGCGATACGACGGACACTGGGGGTCTACATTGCCTCGTCGTCTACAGAACTTGCCGAGATACTGGAACGCATCTCAAAAGAGCCGCTCCCCACTCCGGTCGGCACAAGTGCGGTAGTCGCCGGCGTCCTCGACAAAGGCCTAACCCACCACCTATCGTCGTCAAGCTTCGGTAACCATCCCTCACAGAGGAGATTCGAATGAGTAAGAAACAGAGGTTGACTAGCTCACAGTTGGTAGCTATCGGAAGGCTCTTCGCTCTGGTCAATGATACGCATATCACCGGCGTTCGGTCTTCAGCGGACCAAACACACCTTCAGTCGCTGATGCAAAGAATCTGCGATCGTGGTGTTAGTGCCGTTTCCTATGACTTTAGCCCGATCGAGATCAAGGAGGTCGATTACTCGGGCTACGGTTACCACTCGTCCTCAGACTCCGGATATCCGTACTTAGGAGTGAGCCCGGATATGAGAAGTACACGTACCGCGCACTTCATTCTTCACTTCGCAGCCAACAGCAGCTTGAATATCGATTTCGAGTTGACGCGGTTTGCCCGTTTCGGCGGTTCGGAAACGCTCGGATTGGTTGATGGGGACGGCCGCGGTTGGGCAGTATGCGCGATAACCTTTCGCCCTTCTGAAGACGAGTTGAGACGTAGGCTCGGTTTCTTTGACTGTTATCCACGGGGGTGGAAAGAAGGCGAAGTGAGTGTATCTATCGAAATGCCTTCCATACCCGATCGGAAATGATGGGCAAATTCCCAGCAAGGCGGCAGAAACCGCCTTGTTTCTTTTTATCCGCAGCGTGGTTATAGTGTGCATACATGGCATCTATGAATAAGGATCTGAAGAAGGGCACTGGTCAGAAACTCTACCAGAGGGCGAAGAAGCTGATACCGGGCGGTACGCAGCTGCTTTCGAAGCGTCCCGAAATGTTCCTGCCGGGAGAGTGGCCGGCGTATTACTCACGCGCCAAGGGATGCGAGGTGTGGGACCTCGACGGTAAAAAATATACCGATATGTCCATTATGGGTGTCGGGAGCTGCATCCTCGGCTATGCGGATGCGGATGTAAACAAAGCGGTGAAAAAAGCAGTCGATAACGGCTCGATGTCTACGCTGAATGCGCCGGAGGAAGTGGAACTCGCGGAACTTCTCTGTAAGGTTCATCCGTGGGCCGATATGGTGCGCTACGCGCGCACCGGCGGGGAGGCAATGGCCATTGCCGAGCGTATCGCGCGCGCCCATACCGGCAAGGACATTATCGCCTTCTGCGGCTATCACGGCTGGCACGACTGGTATCTAGCCACCAACCTTATGCGCAAAGATGGTCTCAAAGAACACCTGCTCGCGGGGCTTCTGCCTGCCGGCGTGCCGAAGGGCCTGCAGGGCACGGTCCTGCCGTTCCATTACAACAAGATAGAAGAGCTCGAGACCATCGTGCGGAAGGCGGGGAAAAATCTGGCGGCCATCGTGATGGAGCCGATACACAACGTAGAACCAAAGAACAATTTTCTGAAAAAAGTGCACTCGATCGCTACAAAGACCGGTGCCGTACTTATTTTTGACGAAATAACTGTCGGGTGGAAGCTTACCTATGGCGGCTCGCATCTGTTGTACAACGTGAATCCGGATATTGCGGTCTTCAGTAAGGCAATGAGCAACGGCTATCCGATGGCGGCCATCATCGGCAGACGAAAAGTGATGGAGGCGGCGCAGGGCTCTTTTATCTCCAGCACCTATTGGACCGAGCGCATCGGCCCCGCCGCCGCTCTCGCGACCCTGAAGAAGATGAAGCGTATCGGTGTCGCGAAACGTCTCACTGCGGCAGGTAAAAAAGTACGTGCCGGTTGGACCGAGCTCGCCGCAAAACACGGCTTGGACATAACGCTCGGCGGAGTGATTCCCATCAGTAGCTTCGCATTCCAATACGGTAAGGACAGCCAGGCGCTCAAGACACTCTTCGTGCAGGAGATGCTCGACCGCGGATTCTTAGCGACGAATATGTTCTTCGCCTCCTGTGCGCATACCGATGCGCATATCAAAAAATACCTGCGCGCGGTAGATGAAACTTTCGCTGTGCTTGCGCAAGCCATCACAGTGAAAACGATTTACAAAAAGCTCCGCGGCCCCATCGCCCACACCGGCTTCGCTCGCCTCAACTAAGTATGATAAAAACGGTCGACATCAACTATAAGGATTTTGCAATGGGTCTTGCTAAGGAAGCCGGAAAAATAATGCGTGACAATTTTAAGTTCGGAATGAAAAAAGAGTGGAAAGAAGACAATACGCCGGTAACAAAGACAGACCTGGTTATTAATGCGCTGGCGCTTGAACGCATCAAGAAAGCGTATCCCGACCACGGTGTTATTGCCGAAGAGGGAAGTGATTTCCGCGAAGGTGATGAGTTCGTATGGGTATGCGACCCTGTTGATGGGACCATACCGTTCTGTCACGGAGTACCTACCTCCGTATTTTCTCTCGCCTTAACCCATAAGGGAGAAACCATCATGGGCGTGGTGTACGATCCATTTGGCGATAGGATGTATATAGCTGAAAAAGGGAAAGGGGCGTTTCTGAATGGTACAAAGATACGCGTTTCTACGCATTCCGTATTTGAAAATGCGGTCATCGGCATCAATTGGTCGCACCGGAGTCCGGTAGACCTCTTACAGCTCTTTGGAGCGCTCAAGGATAAAAAGGCTCGAGGTATGAATATGGGTTCTATTATATATATGGGTGCACTGGTTGCAGCCGGTGAGTTTGCGGCCATTATTTATCCAAATCGGAAAATGCACGACGCCGCGACGATAAAAATCCTTGTTGAAGAAGCAGGAGGCAGGGTTACGGACCTATGGGGCGCTGACCAGCGATACGATCGTCCAACGAATGGCATTGTCGCGAGTAATGGAGTTTTGCACGACAAGATACTTCGGTTAAAGAAACTTTTGGGTTGCTGTTTTCGTGATACTGTCGCATACATACAAGCTAGAACCTGAAATATTTAACATGCGTCTTAAAAAAGTACCC
>Ga0076152_127_pt1 | contig 6667 bp, 6 predicted proteins | sample RifGroC2_FD_68173 | JGI IMG/M metagenome (GOLD analysis project Ga0076152, IMG submission 68173) | Parcubacteria bacterium GW2011_GWC2_49_9 | reverse complement strand
CCGCAGCAACGGAGACATTCTCTGCGCAGCCATGCACCCTGAGCTATCCGGCGACACCTATATCGATGACGATGGCAATGATCCGTCGGATGGCGACGAGCGATGGTATGGCGTGCTCGGCCAGTCTCATGACCCGTCGATCCCAGTGGCTACCGCTACACTTGTCCCGCCGGTGCGTATCTATGCTTTCTCATTCAACAATTCATCGATCTGTACGCCCGGCCAGAATGTCAATAAGAACTTCTATCTCTATTTGACGTATGTACCGCCTTTTGCGGAAGGACATGCGATAATGAGCAGCAATGGCGGAGCGACCTTTTCTCAAGATTCAGAAGGGCAAAGTCTGGAAGTCTGGTTCGCCATAGCTGGTGATAATACCCGATGTCAGCTAGTCACTATGGATGGTTATACCGGATATGTATCATCTGACTCAGTTCCGTGCCCTGCAAAGGATCAAAACCTTTCTTATTGTAAAGGCGTATGAGATTGGCCATTGGCCACACGAGTATTGGAAAAAACCGACGAGGCCAGAGCATGATCGAGGTAATCATTGCTATCGGGACCAGCGTACGTGCCGGCAGGGTCGCCGCTGATCGTCTTACCGCTGTGGGTCTCGCCCGTGAGGGCATAGAGATCGCGCGGAACACGCGGGATAGCAATTGGCTCACTCTCAGCCAGTGGGACGCCGGATTAAAAGGACCAAATAATTGGCCCATTGCCTTCCCTCGTATTGACGTATCATCGAATGCTACGTCTATGTCATTTTATTTCCCGAACGCTGCAGCAGACTGGAACTATTCGAATATTATATGTGGGGGTGTGGCGTGCAGTAATGTATATTTAAGTAGCAGTCAATATCTTCAAGGTGGTTCTTTTGGGGGGGGAGACACTCAATTCTCACGGCTCATGTATGTGAATGTTATATGTCAAAATGCGGGCGGTGCTGAAAAGATAGCTGGTAATAGTGAACAGGCTGCGTGCGGGCAGGTAGGGTCTACGGTGGCGGCATATCCGGCCAAAGTTGGTGCCAGAGTAATTTCAGAAGTCAGGTGGCCGAACAGTTCAGCGACGGCGCATAAAGTTATACTCGAAGAGCGGCTGTATGATTGGAGATGGTTTTAGGTGGTTCTAACCCTCAAGGGTTATCATGGGTAATGAGGGGAAATCAGGGGGAACTTATATGGAACAAAGGATTAACTACGAAAAAAATGGCAAAGAGGGGTATAAGAAGCTGATTGTTTGGAAGAATGCCAGGGTACTTCGCAAGAGTATTTATCAGCTCACGCAACAATTCCCAAAGTCTGAACATCGACGAGTCAGTCAAATGAACGATGCTGCCCGATCAGTCAAGCAAAACATCCAGGAAGGGTACAGACAAAGTATCGGAAAGTACATCAACTCGTTAAAAAACATTTGCGCCCCGTCCTTATCAGAGTTGCATGGAGATCTAGAAGATTGCAGGGAAGACGGACTCATCACTCAACAGGAATTCAAGAAGCTGGACGAGTTATGTGGAAAGACTGATTATCTTTTCATGAGACTAGTCCAATCATTAGAAAGCAAAAGACGTGAACGTGAATTTAACCAGCGATCGGAGAAAATTCATCAAAAATCCCCTGATTACCCTTACCCAAGATATTTTTCACCAATAAATGACACTCTTTTCCAGAAAACATTCTTTCAAAAATGACCGGCGTGGCTTTACCTTGCTCGAGGCCATCGTTGCGATGGGCATTTTTTCCGCTGCAGTGCTGATGGCGGTGAATTTATTTGTGCTCGTTTCCGGTGTTCAGCGGCGCATCGCGTCGAACCAGCGTATCCAGGATGACATGCGGCAGATGGTAGAAAGCATCGCGCAGAACATACGGCTGGGATCAGTGCACTATGCATACTATCGGGACCCGAATTTGGATGGGGCATTATGCGCAGGTCCCGGTTGTTTCATTGATTTGTATCCTGATGCCGCCCCTGTCACAACGCTCGCACTCATTGACCAAAACGGCACGTACATCTATATAGATTATGAGATTACAGGTGGTCGAGGCACTCTTCGATATTGTTATACAGACAGCCCTGTCGACCCGTTTACCTCTGGAAACTGTACAAACATCACCCCGTCACAAATTGATATTAAGGACGTACAATTCGTCATTACACCCTCGGCTGATCCTTTTTTTGATCCCGAGTATCCAGGGACATGCGGTCCCTCGTTAAGTTGCAATATTGTCAGCAACGGGACGTACCAGTGGGGGTCTCATCGCTGTGCCGGTTCTGGCGACCCTTGCCTCTATTATACCGACGGTGGACAGTACCAGCCGAAAGTCCGTATGGTCATCGATGTGCGCGGCACGTCAGGAAAGCCGAGGGAGCAGGGTCATCTGTCTCTCGAGACCATCGTTTCCACTCGTCAAGTGAATTTCGAAGTTCTAAATAAGCACGGAGATGTCACAATCCCTTAATAAAAACTCATCTGAACGCCAGCGCGACCAGGGCGGTATCGCCGTAATTTTTTCCCTATTGATCGTCTCTCTCGTTACACTGATCGGGCTCGGCGTCGCGGCGATTATCATTCGGGAGCTGCGGCTCTCCAGCAATATCGGCCACGCCGTATCGGCGTATTATGCGGCCGAGAGCGGTGTCGAACGCGGTTTATACCGTGTCCGCGTAGGAAAAGAAAATGACCAAGAGCCAGCAACGGTTGTAGCGGACATTGCGAGCTATTCTTCCACGACAGCATTCTCTAGTGACGCGGCGTACCAGAATGATGCGACGGAGTTCTCTGGATCAGCAGCGCATGATCTCACAGAAAATGAATCTGAACAAATTGACTACACAATCGCGAACCCTACGGACTGCGGAGCCGGATGGACAGGCGCATGTATTGATTCGTGGGTAGTCAGCTGGGATGCTGCAGAATCAACTGCGACTAGCCTTGAAGTAACCTTTGTCGGTTGGAGGCCCGGAAGTCCTATTGCCGTTTTGCCAAACGCTCAGAAGCATGTGATCGATGAGAGCGATCTTAGCGGTGGCCAAGAGATATTGAATTTTCCAGATAGGCAAAACATGTACCGTGTGCGTCTCCGGACTATTGGTGAAAATCCCGGAGGAACACCAGCGGGTTTGACAGATCAGTTATTAAAGTCGGTTCAAATTGTCGCCTATTCGGAGAATGATGGGAATCTTGGCAGCGGTGAAATAGTAAATGCATCGACGTCTATCACTGTGCAGTCTATAGGTGAGAAGCAGGGGTTTGCGCAGTCGGTGGTCGCGACCGTACCGTGGCAGACGACACTCTCCGGCATATTTGAGTATGTGCTGTTCTCTGAAGAAACGCTTGTGAAGATTAATCCGATCAGCGTCAATCCGCCGATTTACCGTTCGGGGCGTTTGGAAATAGAACAAGGGGTGCCGTCACAATGTTCGTGCATCACCGCTGAACAGGTCGGCGGAATAATCGCTTGTACTGGATCCGGCTGGCAGGGGGCCTGCGATCCCGGAGCGGCGTCGAATACTCTTCAGGTGGCGAGATGCAAACAACCTGGGTATGTAAACATGTGCAGCATCACTTCACAAAATTATTCCGGCTCGTCCAACTACGCAGGATTCTACGTGACACCCAATATCATGGCGGCGCCCTTAAGTCTCGCGCCAAGTGAATATTATGTTCGTATTAACGGAAGACACGAGGGTGTCCCCTCAGCAATATATCTCGATGAAGACGTGGACAATAATCCCGGGAACTCCACCTATAAGGAGACATTTAATATTCCTACAAATGGAGGCACTCCTTGCCAGTTTGAATGCCTTTTCACGAATCCGGTAAAACTGGGGACATTATGCACCGGAGGTGCTAATAGCGGGGAAGCATGCACGACTGCCGCGGATTGTCCCGGAGGCGCATGTAACAACTATCAGAAGATTTACTTTCTTGCCCAGTCGGACACAAGCGTACCGTATGATTCGTACAAAACCTATCTCGATTGGTATTCGTTGAGCAGTTCGCCGCTCCTCACCGGCCCGGATGATAAATTCTGTGTTGATTTCACCAACGCAGACTGTAATTAACGAATTGGTGAATAATACATTACGGATTGCTTGCCGAGACTTGACTTACACACATGCGCCCCACTCTCTTATTCACGTCATTCCGAACTCGTTTCGGAATATAAGCTTTTTACTAGCAAACTAACGAGATCCTGAAACAAGTTCAGGATGACAGGTGAGGGGCGCTTTGTGTCATAGCTGGTGTCCCATAGATTCATTTGTTTAGTTTCTGACCGACATGAACAAACACGATGCAAAGGCGCGGATTGAGAAACTTCGCCGTGAGATAAACCACCATCGGTATCTTTATCACGTTCTGGATAAGCAGGAAATCTCAGACGCCGCATTGGATTCCCTCAAGCATGAATTGCAGCAGCTGGAGGAACAATTTCCAAACCTTGTCACACCCGATTCTCCTACACAGCGGGTAGGAGGCACGCCTCTGGGTGAATTCAAAAAAGTTCGTCATGCGGTGAGAATGTTGTCATTGAATGATGTGTTTTCGGCTGAAGAAACGACGTCATGGGTTGAGCGTATTCAGAAAATAGTTCCAGGCAGGGTACTGGATTTCTACGGAGAGGTTAAAATGGACGGGCTCGCCGTGTCGCTTCTGTATCGGAAGGGGGTGCTGGTTCGTGCATCTACGCGCGGCGATGGCGCAATCGGCGAGGACGTTACCCAAAATATAAAAACCATCGAAGCCATACCCCTGACACTTGAACGAGGGAAAGGACCAGGAGCAAATGCCGCGTTGGTTTCGCGATCCATATTGAGCGACATCGAAGTCCGTGGCGAAGTGTATATGTTAAAAAGCGTATTCGAAAAATTAAATGCGGATTTAAAGAAAGTTAACATGCCGGTGTTCGCGAACCCACGGAACGCCGCGGCTGGCTCTGTCCGTCAGCTCGATTCGAAGGTTACTGTCAAGCGCAAGCTGTCGTTCATGGCGTATGATTTGGTCACCGATCTTGGGCAAAAGACCCACCAAGAGTCTCACGGGTTGTTAGAAGCTCTGGGGTTCAAGGCCGGTACGAATAATGAATATCTTAATGATGTCGGAGCCATTGAACGGTATCATAGGCAGATTGGGAAGATTCGCTCGAAATTGCCATATTGGACAGATGGCATCGTGGTCACAGTGAATTCGATCGCTACGTTTCGCGAGCTCGGAGTAGTCGGCAAAGCGCCGCGCGGATCCATAGCGTACAAATATCCCGCCGAACAAGCCACGACGGTCGTCGAAGATATCCAAGTACAAGTCGGCCGTACGGGAGCTCTCACCCCTGTTGCCCATCTAAAACCTGTACGGGTTGCCGGTTCCACCGTTTCTCGGGCAACGCTGCATAATATGGATGAGATAGAAAGATTGGGCGTAAAAATCGGCGATACGGTCATTGTTCAGAAAGCCGGAGATATTATTCCCGACGTCGTGCAGGTGTTGTCAAAGCTCCGCACGGGCAAGGAACGGGCATACCGTATGCCTGGACGCTGTCCGGTGTGCAAATCGCCCGTCGTCAGAAAAAAGGGTGAAGTGGCATATTACTGTTCAAATAAGTCTTGCTATGCCCAGCAGCACGAGTCGCTCAGACATTTCGTTTCGCGGCAGGCGTTCGATATTGATGGTTTGGGACCGAAAATACTCGAACAGCTCGCGCGGGCGGATTTGGTAAAAAGCTCTTCAGATCTTTTTCTCCTCACCGAGGCGGACCTCGAACCACTAGAACGGTTCGCTGAAAAATCCGCCGAGAACCTGGTGAAAGCTATCCGGGCGTCTAAGGACGTTTCTTTCGCAAGGTTTATTTATTCCCTTGGCATCAGGCATGTGGGAGAAGAGACGGCGATAGCGCTCGCCAACCATTTCAAAACATTCGACAAACTCGTTGACGCGCCGTTTGATGAGTTCGACAGCATCTCTGATGTTGGCGGCGTGGTAGCAAAGAGCATTTATGAATTTTTTAAGGAAAAAGACAATCGACGATTGATCGACAAGCTTATTGGATCCGGTATCCATATTCAGCGCGTACAGCCAACTGCGCACAACACGGGAGCGCTCGCGGGGAAAAAGATTGTCGTCACTGGTACGCTCGCATCCCTGTCTCGGGAAGAGGCGAAAGAACGGATAAGGAAAGCTGGCGGCGACTGGGTGACATCGGTTTCGAAGAATACCGACTATGTGGTAGTTGGTGAGAACCCGGGATCAAAATATGAGAAGGCGAAACAGTTGGGGGTGAAAGTAATTGATGAGAAGGAGTTTACGGAGTTGTTGACGAGTTAACGTATTAACGAATTGCGCATTATTTTTTTGCGAACATTCAAACTATATCGAGCCAATCCGTTAACTCGTAATTCGTTAATAAGTTAATATGCTATACTATTCTTAGATATGGCATTAACGATATCTGAAATTGACCACCTCGCGAAACTCACGCGTATTTCCCTCACCAATGAGGAGAAAGAACTTTTTCGCACACAGCTCGATTCAATACTCGAGTATGCGGGTCATATCCGGGAGGTTCACGACACTACGGCAGTATCGTCCCATCCCCCGAAGTCATTAGAGGATATCTCTGAGTCGGATTCGATAGTACAGTTTTCAGATGCCGACGGGCTCGTAGCCGCCGTA
>Ga0076152_139_pt2 | contig 8738 bp, 11 predicted proteins | sample RifGroC2_FD_68173 | JGI IMG/M metagenome (GOLD analysis project Ga0076152, IMG submission 68173) | Parcubacteria bacterium GW2011_GWC2_49_9 | reverse complement strand
CGAAAGGGACTCCTGTTTTCTTTTTATTTATAACAATTTTCTGCTAATGTCTTACCGATAATCATTCTCATTTTTTTCGTGGATTTTTTCTTTGTAGGATGGTAGACTGATTTAAACATGTGCTCTTTGTGATCGAAAGCGAATGAAGTGCTAAATGGAAGTGTATCCCCAGTAGAACGATTCAGCGCAGGCAAAGGCACCTCTACGTGTGTGCTCGCCAGATGGATCTGGCCCTTCAGGGGTTACAATGGGATACGGACCCCTGCTCCGCCTGGAGACACGGGTCGAAGGGTGAGTGATGGAATGCTCTCGAGCGAATTCCTGACTTCCGGGTCTGGCCTGCCATTTGCTACGATCACGACAAGCCCCGGGTCTATTCCAGTCCGGGGCTTTGCTTATGTCTGAATATAAACGACCCGTTCTCTTCCGGCGAGGTCCTTAGCGTATGTTATATGTTTTTTTGAGAAGCACTGTTCGATCACATATCGAACTGCCTCTGTCTGTCGAGGGTCGATCTCGAGAAAGACTTTTCCATTTTCGTTCAGGTGGATTGGAGTTTCCTGGAGTACTTTCTCAATAAGCTCTAATCCCATTTTGCCTCCGTAGAGAGCCATCTTCGGTTCGTGTGGTACACCCCGCAGCTGGTCATGCGTTAAGTATGGAAGGTTGGCCACGATAATATCGGCTTGTTTTTTTGCGACTCCTGAAAACAAGTCACTTCGAATAAAGCGTATTTTCTTGAGGACTTTATGTATTCGGGCATTCTTTTTTGCAATTGTTAACGCTCGAGGTGAGAGGTCAAGAGCGGTTATCTTTGTATGCGGCATGTAGTGGGCAAGCGTGATCGCGATACAACCCGTTCCAGTTCCGATATCAAAGATCTCAAGTGGTTCATTGCGGCCCGCGGATTTCAGTATCATGTCGATAAGCGTCTCTGTTTCCGGACGCGGGACCAGCACATCATTTGTCACGATAAAATCGAGACCATAGAATTCTTTGTGCCCGGTCAAATAGGCGACAGGCCAACCATGTGAACGCTTAGCAATAAACCTAAAAAAAATCTTTTGTTGACGGGAAGTAAGTAATCGTTCCGGTAAGCTAAGTAATCGTGTCCTGCTTCATCAAGCGTTGCAGAAGACGTACCAGTTGTCCGTAAGATAGACAGTGCCCTGTCTAGGGCTTTTTCTGCTGTCATGATTCACTAGTCGATTTTAGGTCGGCTATAAGCGAGTCAAGGTTACCTTCAAGTACGGTTTGGATATGAGAGTAACTTTTCTTGATCCTGTGGTCAGTAATCCTGTCTTGGGGAAAGTTATATGTTCGTATTTTTTCACTCCTGTCTCCCGTACCGATCTGGTTTTTACGTTCTTTAGACCTTTCCTTCTGTTTTTTTTCGCGCTCCAGGGCTAGTAATCGGGTACGCAAAACTTGCATAGCTTTTTCCTTGTTCTGTTTTTGGGAACGTTCATCCTGACAGATGACTACTAGGCCGCTAGGAAGGTGAGTAATGCGGATGGCGGAATATGTTGTGTTGACGCTTTGGCCGCCGTGGCCGCCGGCTGTTGTTGCTTCCACGTTAATCTCCTCTGCTTTGATAACCAGGTCAGTTTCTTCAGCTTCAGGTAGAATAACGACAGTGACAGTTGACGTATGGACGCGTCCTGACTTTTCAGTTTCAGGAACTCGTTGAACCCTGTGAACGCCGCTTTCGTACTTGAGTTCTGAGAAAACATCTCTTCCCATTATTTCAAATATTACTTCCTTCAAACCCCCGATGCCTATGTGGCTGGAGGAAATGAGATGGGTTTTCCATCCATTACGCTCAGCATATTTCTGGTACATTCGGAAAAGAGAAGCAGCAAACAGCGCTGCTTCGTCACCGCCTGCGCCAGCCCTCACCTCTACAATAATATCCTTCGTGTCCAGAGGATCTCGCGGCTTGGTGATTGCCATGAGCGCACTTGTGAGCTCTGAAAGTTGTCTCGATAATGACACACGCTCTTCATCAGCAAGATTTTTAAGTTCAGGGTCGGTTTCATCACTCCAAAGACGTTCTGCCTCGTGCAGATCGTGCTTAGTGCTTTCAATTTTTCTGTATAGCGAGATCTGCTCCTCGACACTGCCATATTCCCGGTTTACCGATTCTGCTTTTTTTCTGTCTCGAAATAGCTCCGGATCCTGGAGTATCCGCTCTAATTCATCATGACGTTTTTGGAGTTCTTCGAATTCACTTGTCATAGTAGTCGACAATTTCAAAACAGTTCAGGCAGCCAGAACATGACGCCTGAACGTGTTACTGCGTTTAAGCTTCCGCAGTCTTTTTTGAACGTCGTTTACCCTGGAGAGCCGTCTTTTTTTCCATGATTTTTCGAAAACGGTCCAGACGTCTTTGCGTATCCACAAACCTCTGTTTTCCGGTGTAAAAAGGGTGGCAATTTGAACAGACCTCGACGCGTATTTCATTTTTTGTCGAGCCGGCAGTAAACGTGTTGCCGCACGCACACACGATTTTTGCCTCGGGAAAGTAGGTAGGGTGGATACTGGTGTTCATAGTGAAACCCATTGTAACTGCGGATAGTGATCTTGTCAACCCCGTTAGAAAATTTTACCGGAACGTTTGGCTCGGGATTAAGTGTTTCTTAGGTTGCGTACGCTAGACATGCATGATCAGGCTTCAGAAAATTTTCTAACAGGATCAACCGTGGCACTCTGCGCACTTTTCGAGATCATACGGCAGGCCTCTTGCGGCGCGGGCATTTATGTGATACGATGATTTTTGCATTTTCGCTTGCCGGAAATGGCCAGTGAAGTGCGGTTTTAAAGCATTAATATCCCACATACCCTTCGTTTTCGGTCTTGTTCCTGGTCCGCAATAGCGAGACCAAAAGACGCGAAGTATACGGCGGGGAGAGGAGAAAAGGAACAACAATCTATGCGTGAAGTCACACTTGAAGAAATGCTCAAGCGAGGTGTCCACTTCGGACACCGCGAATCTCGTTGGCATCCTAAAATGAAGCCATATATTCATACGTTGCGCCAAGGGATCCATATAATCAATCTTGAGCGGACCTTGGAATGTCTGCATACAGCCTACGATTTTCTTAAGCAGCAAGCTTCAGAGGGGAAGGTCATCCTTTTTGTTGGCACGAAGCGTCAGGCACAAAAACTTATCCGCGATGCAGCTGAGCGAGTTGAAACTCCATTTATCACTGAACGCTGGATTGGTGGAACGCTGACAAATTTCGTGACTATCGTAAAACTCATCCGCAAACTGAAACAGTTGCGCTCCGCACGAGAGCGGGGAGATCTTCAGAAGTATACTAAGAAAGAGCAATTAGGATTCACTCAAGAGATCGAACATCTTGAACATTTGATTGGGGGGATTGAGCGTCTCGATAAAACACCCGATGTCATTTTTGTCGCGGACACTAAACAGGACAGTCTAGCTATTGAAGAGGCGCGTAAACTTCATATTCCACGCGTAGCTATTGTCGATACAAATGCGAACCCTGAATTAGTAGATTATCCTATTCCAGCAAATGATGACGCTGTTAGCTCGTTGGAACTCATTATCTCACTTATGGCGGAAGCCGTTGAAGAGGGAAAGAAGCTCTTCTCTCAGAAACCAGTTGACGCAGGAGTAATCGCTTCAACCGACGACCACAAGGACAAGATGCACACAGCTTCAGCAAAATTAGACAAAATTGAAAAAATACCTGTATGAAGATTTCCTCAGAAGCCATACAGACCCTCCGAGCACAAACCGGTGCCGGGATGATGGATGCAAAACGAGCTCTCGAGGAAGCAAGTGGGGATATTCAGAAAGCTATCGAACATCTTCGCAAGGCAGGAAAGAAAGTCGCACTCACGAAAGCAGATCGTACTACTCATGAAGGACGGGTAGGGGAGTATACACATATAAATGGGAAAGTCGCTGGTTTAGTCGCCATTGCATGCGAAACCGATTTTGTAGCTCGGACTGATGAATTTATCGAGCTTGCACATAATGTTGCGATGCATGTTGTTGCCATGAATCCATCCTATCTCGATTCTTCCCTTGTACCGCAAGACATTATCGACGCAGAGAAAGTTGTTTACCGCGAACAGCTCGAGCGGGAAGGTAAGCCGGAGGCAATTCGCGAGAAAATTATTGATGGCAAGTTGCGGGCGTACTATCGCGAACACTGCTTGGTCAGCCAACCATTCGTCAAAGACGACAAGAAATCCGTCGATGATATAGTTAAGGAACATATAGCTAAGCTGGGAGAAAATATCCGTATCATCGGGTTTTCACGCCTATCTCTTTAGTCTTTGAGTCATGATTCTCGATTACATTGTCATTGGTGTCATCATCGCCAGTATTATCGCAATCCTTGCTATCGTTGGGAGGAAGTTTCCTGTTTTAGCATCGATTTCAGTAGGTGAAATCCCGCGGCATAAGCAGGAGCGAGTAAAATCAGCCCTCATCGCAGGTCGCCTGTACCGACGTCTCGAGTCACTCAATAAGCCTTTGGCAAAAGCGTTCGAGTTTTTCCGGAGCACCATTCTTGTCTTTTTGCACAAGATCTGGGCAAATGTAAAAGACCTTGAGCGCCGACACACGTTGCCCGAGCACCAACTTTCTGCCAAGGAGAAAGTAAACCGGGAAGAGCACATTAAAGAATTGCTATTCGAGGCTGACCAGTTAGCAAAAGACGAATCATTTGCGGAGGCGGAAAAGAAGTATATTGAAACTATTAGTCTCGACCCTGACAATATTGATGCGTTTACCCGTCTAGGGAAAGTATACGTTTCAATGAATGATTTTCAACATGCGAAGGAGTCATTTAATTATTCTTTGAAACTCCGTATACATCAACGCAGCGTTGAAAGCACTGGCGCTCCTCAGCCCGTAGAAGGGGAACAGAAAGCAGAGCAGTCTTCTGCATCACTAGACCGGCTCATCGCAGATCATTATATCGATCTCGGCGAAGTGTACGTTTTGACAGAGGAGCCAGTCCTCGCTCAGAAATGTTTTGAAGAGGCAATTCACTTAGAACCAAATAACCCTCGAAACTTGGACACACTTTTTGACTTCGCAGTTTCCATGAAGAACAAGCCTCTCGCATATGAAGCGTTGAAGAAACTGCGGGTTGCTGATCCGGATAACCAGAAATTAGGGGAATTAGAGCAACAGATTGACAAGATGTAGTTATACGGGTAGATTGCCTCGTTGTTCTGACTTACCGTACTCGCCAACATATAATTGATGTAGTTGGGATTCCGCTTGAGCCGATGTAGCTTGCGCAGGCTCAGTGGTAGACCTGCCCGCCTTAGCCCGAGCCCATGTAGCTCAGTTGGTAGAGCAACTCCATGGTAAGGAGTAGGTCTGCGGTTCAAATCCGCACATGGGCTAAGGCGAGGGCAGGCGGAGCAACTCCATGCATGCCCCGTCGAATGGCGGGGGTAAGGAGTAGGTCGTTCCGCGGTCGCGTGACCATCGGCTGAGGTGGGACGACCAAACCTTTAACAACGTGGGTAGGTACCGAAGTGGTCAAACGGGGCAGACTGTAAATCTGCTGGCTTCGGCCTTCGGGGGTTCGAATCCCTCCCTGCCCACCAATAAATCTCAGGGGTTACTTTTTAGCAGGTTGCTTGTATCATCACTGGAGTAGGTAGATTCGAAGGGCGCGAGCATGCGCAGCGCCCGGGCCCGAAGGGGGATCCCTCCCGCCCACCAGAGAATCATATCAGCCACTAACCTCCGTAAGCCGGGATAGCTCAGTGGTAGAGCAACTGTTTTGTAAACAGTAGGTCGGAGGTTCGAATCCTCTTCCCGGCTCCAGGGTACTAGTCCCGACGAGTCGCCTGATCAGTGGGTCGAGCCAACAAGCGAAGCAAACTGCTTTACTTCGCGCAGGGCGAGACGGGCGCGAAGTTATCGCCGTAGGCGATCAGAGCGCCCAGGGAGTCGCCTCATCGGCGATCCGCCGAAGAGGCGGGAGCAACTGTTTTATCTCCCTACGGGAGATGTCCCGAAGGGACATAAACAGTAGGTCGCCCCGCGGCCGCGGGGTTCCCGGCTCCAGAGGATAGCTCAGTTCAGGTAACTAATAACATACAACTATGTCACAGGATAATTTAACAAAGCTTGAATGCACCGTGTGTCATCATATTAATTACCACACGTTCAAGAATAAGAAAAAGCTGAAGAACCGGCTTGAAATGAAGAAATTCTGCACATGGTGCACTAAGCATCAGGTCCACAAAGAGACGAAGTAGCCAATAGCGCATGGCAAATAGCATATAGCAGGCGGCCTCATTGATTTGCTATTAGCTATGTGCCATCAGTATTCATATGTTCAGGTTTGAAAATCTTGATATTTGGGAAGAAGCTGAAGAATACTGTGTGCTAATCTATAAGATTACTGAAAAGTACCGAGGTCTGAACAGTTTTTTTAACTTCCCAGCTTCGAAGATCAGCCATATTAGTTTCTTCGAATATTGCTGAAGGGTCAGCTTCAACTACTCAAAGAGAATTTGGTATGTTCATTGGGTATAGCATTCGATCAATAGCCGAGAATATCTCATAGTTACGTATCGCAATGAACTTAGGGTATATCAAAGAAAAAGAATATGTTACGCTGTACCTGTCAGCAGAGAAGCTGATAAAAAGAATCACCGCGTTCAGGAACTCGTTGGTCGGGGTTAACCATTAGCCATAAGCGATACGCTATAAGCCGACAGTGGGGGAATAGTTAAACGGTAGAACGACGGTCTCCAAAACCGTTGATGAAGGTTCGATTCCTTCTTCCCCCGCCAAGAAAATTTATCATCGGCATGACCCGATTAGCTGCGAGTGAGTGGCGACCTAAGTGCCTGATAAAAAGTTGAAACCAAGAGAGCGATTTGTGTCGCTTTTTTGTTTTTTTCTAGCATTTCTTATTTCTTGTATTCCAAAATATCTCCAGGTTGGCATTCTAAGGCCTTGCAAATTGCTTCCAAGGTTTTCAGTCGAACGGCTTTGGCTTTCCCGTTTTTCAGTATAGAGATATTCGCCATCGTTATGCCGACTTTCTCCGCAAGCTTGGTGACGCTCATTTTTCGCTTCGCCAACATAACGTCGATGTTAATGATGATTGCCATAGTGTTAAACGGTTAAGTCGTTCTCGGACTTTATATCGACGGCACTTTGTAAAGTTCTCTCAAACACGGCCACAGCTGTGGCGATTATGATAGAAATAAAAGTAGTCACAATACACATGGCAATAAAACCCGCCGGGTCGTCACTTTTAGCTTGAAATATCCTTATGTATAGTGCTGCCATCACAATTAAGATGCTCAGTACGATCGCGCAATATTTTATATTCCTTAAAGCCTTCACAGAGTTTAGTGAGAATACTTTATTTTGCCCGATATATCCGAGTAATTTGAACGCCTGATACAGGGCAGCAAAAAATGCGATAGATACTACGTACCCATATATGACGAACGGATCAGAGTAAATACTAAACAGGTCTAAGTTTACAGCTCTTCCCTCGGTCAAGGGGAACCGGATCATGATGACCAGTGCCACGATGCCGATGAGCACAATGACTACCTGAAGAAATATCGTTGATCTTTTTTTCATGGTTTGTTCCTATAATTTTTTATATTTCTATCTTAATTTATAGCTTATCGTTTGTCAATATATCTTTATCGTTTCTATTACTACGTTTAGGGTTTCTTACTGGACGCCTTCCAGGGGTCGAAGGAGAAGAGGAATTGTTGAAATTAGCCAAGAAGTCCCTGAAAAAAGAGACATACTGATATATCATTGTTGTGTCTCATTTGTCTCAATTGTAATTTCAGACCCCGAACCACATGTCTCAATTTATCCTCTGGAAAAATGCTTGAACAAGGCTTATAATGCTTGTGTAACTGGAGTACTTAACCCACACGTCCCGCCAGTCAGTAAATCGTGATTTTTTTTGAATGCAGCTGTGATTAGAGAAATTTTTTGAGTATTTTTGTCGATAATTCCAGTTTTATCGATACTCGGCATTTACCGATCCTGGCCCAAGCGCTTAACCAGTATCGGGGCGCTATGATCATGGTTTCGCACATTCCGGACTTTGTGGGGAACATATGCATAGATACCGTTGTCGATTTAGAAACGTAGTTATATATGAACACCAGATACGACGTCATCGTCATTGGCGGGGGAGCTGCTGGAATGATGGCGGCTGGGCGAGCGGCTGAACGAGGGCGCAAAGTATTGTTGCTGGAAAAAAATAAGCATCTTGGGCAGAAGCTGGCGATCACCGGAGGCGGACGGTGCAATATCTGCAATGCCGAGGAAGATGTTCACCGTTTACTTGCACACTACGGTTCTGCAAAAAAATTTCTTTATTCGCCATTTTCGCAATTTGGCGTTTCAGAAGCATTTAATTTTTTTACTGCGCATGGGCTGCCGCTCAAAGTTGAAGCGAATCAGCGGGCATTTCCTCAAACCGAAAAAGCAGGGGATGTCGTTCGAATATTAGAGGGCTACCTTCGTTCAGGCAACCTCGAAATTCGTACAAACGCAGAAGTACCAGGGTTTGTTGTCGAGGCAAAAAAAATCGTTGGTGTGAAGATTAAGGGCAAAACCCTCACCGCCGAATCCTATATCCTGGCAACCGGAGGGAAATCACATCCGGAGACGGGCTCTACAGGAGATGGTTTTCGGTGGCTTTCCAGGCTCGGTCATGAGGTGAAAGAACCCACGCCAACGATCG
>Ga0076152_131_pt1 | contig 9311 bp, 4 predicted proteins | sample RifGroC2_FD_68173 | JGI IMG/M metagenome (GOLD analysis project Ga0076152, IMG submission 68173) | Parcubacteria bacterium GW2011_GWC2_49_9 | reverse complement strand
GGGCTTGCTTTTTTCTGCACTCTATTGCACAACTTGCGTACATGCGTGCTTCTTAAAACTGACCACACTACGGTATCGGTGATGAGTGTACGTACGTATATCGTACGGGGGGAGAGCTTCTTGAAAGATACTTCTATTACAAACGATTGTGCGAACGCGTAGAGGCTTTTCTATTCAGAGCTTAAATACGCGCTGAGTTTTGTCTAAAATCATAAACGCTATCCACAGTATATGGCGTTATATATGACTTTTTTAGACATTATGGGTCATTTTTGTGCAATAATGTACGTACCGAGTTGTTCCAGTGAGTGGGGGCTCTTTTGGTATTTTGATGCACGGTATCTTACAATTTTTCAAACGTTACAAGCTATCTCTCGCGGTCGCTTTGTTTGTGATGTTCACTATAACCATAGCAGTGTTTGCTACTGACGAAGAACGCACGATACATATTTTTCCTACCAATGTTGCAAGCGATGGTTGGATGAAAGAAGGTTTGGCTTTAGAGCAAAATCTTGGTGCCCAAGCTATTTTTGATGATTTCAATCGTACAAACTCCACGTTTGTAATCGTGACTCCTGAGGGGATACTTGATACAGGATCTGAAGAGACAACAGAATCAGAAGATTTAGAAACAACAGAAGATGATACTTCCTCCCAAGATGATGGAAATATACCTGAAAGTGGGTCAGTATATGATGAAGCTCCTCTAGATGAATCTGAAGAAAATCAAGTAGAGAACAGTGGAGATGAGACGCAACCCCTTCCGGACATTTCAATGGGTGCGTACCTTCTAAATCTCTCAAGAGGTTTTGTTGGCAACAAGGCTCGCGCACAAGACATACCTGAATCTGCACCTGAGGTAGATGAATCGGTAGAAGAATCAGAAGAGGAAACTATACTAGAAGAAGGTGCTCCTGAGTCTGTAGGTGGTGAAGCTGTAGAAGGTACAATTCCCGAAAATCAAAACGTAGAGGGAGAGGGGACGTATGAAGAGAGTGTCGATCAAACAGAAGAAGATGTACGTGTGTGTCAGGTATTGGGAATAGAATGTCACACGATACAATTTACTGGATTTGATATCGGAAGTGTTCTTTCTGATTTTACGGTAAAAGGATACGAGCTTCGCCTTTCACTTGCAGCACAAACTCTTGGAGAGAGTTTTACTCCTGACAAGCTTTTGGTGCGGTATCAGTATCGTGGTCAATGGTATGTGGCTGGAGAAATTTTGTTAGACAAAACAATAAGTAACTATGACAATGGTGGTCACTTTGCATTTCAACTTCCCAATGTACAGTCATGGGATGCACTCAACGATTTTCGCGTTGAACTTGAGTATATTCGACAGAGTGAAGCACGAACTGAACTATTTGTCGACGGCATATGGATAGACACCACCTATGAAGCAGAGTCAGTCGAACAAACATTGCCTGAGGTAAGTAACATTCTGCATGAACTTGCGGTGCTTGAAGATTCAGGGCGACCAGACGTACTCATGGAAAATGACAAAAGAATCGAGCTTACTGCTACAGAGTATGTTCCGGGAGACGAGCTGGTGCTCCGAAGTGATTTTGATGTCTACAATGGACTTACTACCGCACGTGCATACATAGCGGTAACCAATATGAGTAATCGAGAGGAGAATTTCCGTCTCATAACGCGTACCGGACACCAAGCACAGGTGATGCGTCTAGAGGAGCGAATAAAAAATGTTCCGACTTCAAATGATACGCCAGTGTACAGTGAGGTAGCGTATTTCTGTGAGGCGGGCTGGGATCTTGAACTTAGTCAAAATGGTGCAGGTGCTGAAAATACTTCGAACGAGGATTCGCTTGAAACTGAAGAAGACACCTCAGAAACAGAGGTGCAGGATGAAGATGTATCTCTAGTACTTGCTGAAGGAAGTGAAGCGGTAGATGGTGTACAAGAAGAAAATGGTGCCAGTGTGCCTCTGGAGGAAGGCGTGGCAGCAGAAGAGGTGGAAGGGGAGGATGTTCAAGAAGAAGATCGTACTGACGATGGGGAATCAGAAGTGGAAGCAAATGCAGAAGGAGAAGCTGTTTTCAGTGAAGAAGATGCCGAAACACCAATGTTCGATGAGACGTCCATAGATACGAAGTCCTTGATAGAGCTTACAAAAACGTATACCTGCAGAGCAACAGGCCAAACAGAAACGTGTAATTCATTTAATGCAGATAAAACAAACTGCATTGTGGGGAATGACAGGATAAATGTAAACGAAACAATGGTATATGAAAATGGCTGGGAACCTATTTCATTACTTGAAGTCACTGACGGTGGAAGAAGTGTCTCCAGTTTTTTTGATCGCTTGTTTGGTGACGACGAAGAAGAGAACGCTCCAACACTTCTCACAAGTATTTATGAAGCTGACAGAGATTTCAAGATTATGCCAAGGGAAACAAGGTACTTTGCAATTGATCTTGAGTTTGAAGTACAGCGTGCCGGTGAGTTTGTGGTAGAGGTGGAAGGTGATGAAGCGGATGCGACAAGAAGTATGTGGTGGCGCAGTGCTTTCGGCTACCGTATGCCCGTTACCTTTGAGGCTGGAGAATCACTTGAGGGTGATGTTCCAGGACTCTATGAGGTGAGTATAGACCGCACACGTGCAGAATTTTTTGAGCGAGCTGCCCTTGATGGTGCTGATGTACGATTTTATGATCCATCGACACGACGTGAAGTTCCTTCACGAAGCGGTACTTATTCATATGTCGATCAACTTGCTACCTACATGGTCGAGCTTGAGAGAGAAGCTTTCGCAACAAGAACTTTGTTTGCCTATTTTGGAAATGAGCAGGTAACCGCGACTTCTCGGATACTCGCACCAAAACTGACACCAGAACCAATAGCTTATTTCGGTATTACAAAACCTGAAGACGGTGCCGTACTCTCTCTTGTAAGTGAGTACGAGAATGCGCGCGTGCAGGTAAAAGGTGACGAGCCTGTCACGCTCATACGAGGGACCTCACAAGCATTATTGGTTGAAGGAGGTGAGGAAACACTCTCTTCACAAGGACCATTGCAGGTGCGCCTCTCCGATGAAGAATTAACTGCAGGTGTGCGAGACTTGTTACTTTCTTATGCATCTGACATGCATATGGAAGAGGTGCGTTCTCCAGAAGGTGGAACCGAGTATCGTTTGGCTCGCTACAAGGAAGTTGTTGTCCCACTCTCATTTGGTGCTATTGAGGAACTACCATTGCCTGCAGTGGGTGTGTTTGAATCACTTCTTCCAAAAAATATATTTGATCAAATAAATTACTTGCGAAATCTCCAAGTGCCACAGTTACACGAATTTCGGGAAGCACTCAAAGATTTTGCGATAGGAGATGATGTTACGTTTTCACTTATGTATCGTCCACAGAAAGGGAAATTCTCACGTTTCTGGAGCGGTTTGTTTAGAGACAGGTTGGCACAGGTAACCGAGGTGCACCTTATGCGTGATGGAGCGCTTGTTGAAGATGCGCATTTTGAAGTGGTGTACGGAGCTGAGGGTGAATGGACTATTCACATACTTGAGATGCCTCGTGAGTTAGTGCCGGGGAAATACACACTTGCGCTTACGGTAGACGAAACAGGGACTGCATACACTGATAGTTTTGATTTTTATTGGGGAGTTTTGGTTATCAATACACCGCAGTCTGTTTATAAGGTGGATGACCTCACCAAATTCCATATGGCAGCTCTTGATGATAAAGGTGATACGATTTGTGATGCTTCATTACGTCTCACTCTCACCACCCCTTCGGGAGATGCCGAAGAGATACGTGTTGAACCTCAGCAGACTTGTGGAGCAAATAATGTAACTGATAGTCCAGACTATCTCGCATGGTATCGACCACAAGAAGTAGGAAAATATATCACTACACTTACCCACGTAAACTTAGACGGTGAAGTGGTGCATCAGATTACTGATTCGTTTGAAGTTGCTGAGTCACAACCATATACCATAGAACGAAATGGTGCGACTCGTATTTGGCCCAAAGCTTCATACGTGATGGAGCTTGCGGTAACCGCAACTGCTGATTTCTCTGGTGAGGTTGTCGAAGCGGTTCCGATAGACTTTGAACTTATTGATACAGGAGATGCGGAAACTACTATGTGGGGACGAGCAAAGCGATTGGTGTGGAGTGTTGAATTGAAGGCGGGAGAAACGCAAGTGTTTCGCTATGATGTCGGTCCCACAAATCCCAACTATGTCCGTTGTTTGAAAAATTAGGGTTTTCGATTATTCAGCACACAAATATCCCCTCGGTGTTTTGTGTGACTCCTCCATATTTATTTTGTGCTATACTCCTTCTCATGAAAAGATTGTTTGTAAGTATGCTTATGGTGATGCTCTCGGTGCCGATGGTGTCGGTTGCGGCGGAACGAATGGTGGAAAATATTGAAGATGTAGCGTATGTTCCAGGTGAGGTTATTGTGAAGTACCGTGTCACGAGTCGCGCACGTTCAGCAATCGATATGTACTCGCTTGCGGCTCGACATGGTGCACAAGCGGAAGAGGTCGCTTCACAGGCAGGGATAGCAAAACTCTCAGTGGATGCCTCGACTGATATGGTAGCGTACGCGGCATCACTCATGAATGACTCTGCAGTAGAATACGCAGAGCCGAATTATCAGTATCATGTTGCCGCACTTACCGTCGACGACGTTCGTGCGAGTGAGCTCTGGGGTATGGATAAAATTAGCGCGCAAGAAGCGTGGGATTTTTACGACAACGCTTCAGCATCATCAAGTGCTGGTGAGGCGGTTGTTGCCGTAATTGATACGGGTGTTGCCTATGGACATCCCGACATTGCGGCGAATATGTGGAACGGCACGTCGTGCGTGAACGATGCAAATACGGCACTTGGCAGTTGTCTTCATGGGTATGACTTTGAAGAGAGTGACCTCAATCCATTTCCAAATGTTGATCGTGATAACGCAAACGAAGGTATGCACGGCACGCATGTCGCAGGTACGATTGCAGCGGTACGCAACAATGCGCTCGGCGTGGCTGGTGTTGGTTCGGGTGTGAAAATTATGGCGCTTAAATCGACGCTTTCGACCGATCAAATCGTGCGTGCAATTAACTTTGCTCGCTATAACGGCGCGCAGGTTATCAATGCGTCATTCGCTGGCACGGGTTCATCGACGGCGATTTATGAAGCTATTCGTGATTTCCCGGGTATTTTTGTTGCCGCCGCAGGAAATGACACAAATAATAATGACCTCACCGCGACATATCCCTGTGCCTATGAGCTGGCAAATATCATCTGTGTTGCAGCTACAAATAGCAGTGACGGACTGGCTTCGTACTCAAGCTACGGCGCTGCCACTGTTGATATCGCTGCGCCAGGCTCAAGCGTGCTGAGTACCTCGCCTGCAACGACAACGCCTTTTACAGAAGACTTTGGAGCCGTGACGACGCCAAACATTCCCGCAAGCTGGACACAATCAGGCGGCACAACATGGCGCACGGCAACAACCTCATCAACAGGAAGTACGGTGTATTTGTATGCGGACACCGAGTCTCCTTATTCGACAAGTTCCGACAGTACAATCACACTCCCGAGGGTGGACCTCACGCAAAATAGTGCAGGCTCATCAATGCTTTCCTTTGGCGTGCGGTGTGAGACGGAAATTACAACAACTGATTGGTATGATTATCTTGCGTTGTATGCGGCAACATCGTCAATATTTGCACAAGTATATGCGAATCAAAGTATTGCGGCGAACAATGGTACGACTTGGAATAATGCATCGAGTTCAAACCCCGTGGTTCGTTTTGATGAAGCACAGCTCGATCTTGGGCAAGGTTCGGAAGGTTTATGGGGACGGGGTGCATTTGTTCAAATGTCTATTCCCACAAGCCTCCACACGGCGTCAACAACCTTCCAGTTTCGTTGGATTACGAACGCGACTGATAATAATTATCATGGCTGTCGCGTGAGCAACATGACCGTCACCACCTTTACCGACGCAGAAAATTATCAATCCATCTCGGGTACGTCGATGGCGACACCGCACGTCGCAGGACTTGCTGGACTTCTTATGAGTTACAACCCGTCACTTTCTACAACGACGGTAAAAAACACGATTCTTACAACAGGCAGTACACTCGGTGCGCTGAGCGGAAAGACGCTTACGAGCATGCAGATAAACGCTGCCGAGGCAATTCAGTCCGTTTCGTATGAGAAGAGTGTGCTCTCATTTGCATTCAATGAGGCGTCGACAACCGCAACAACCACTATCGACCATACAGCGAAAACAATAGCCGTCGAGCTACCATATGGCACGAGCCTTGTGACGCTCACACCGTCGTATACGATTTCGTCTCGTGCAATCGCTGACCTTGCAACGACATCCGCTTCGTTTGTATCATCAACGAATATTGTGGTGACGGCAGCAGATACCTCAACGACAACGTATATTCTCACGGCAACAACAACCGCGACAGCAACGGTGACTGTCACTGTGACCGCACCATCATCGGGCGGTGGAGGCGGCGGTTCAGCGTCGGGCTCTTCAGGCGGTGGAGGCGGAGGCGGCGGAAGTTCCGCTGCAGCAAAAGCTATTACAACAGCACCTGCTCTAGCGACAAGTTCACGAGTTGCTCTGCCGGTCGTCCCCCTCTCATCTGCATTCACATTTACTCAAAACCTTGAGCTCGGCGCGCAGGGAAGTGAAGTGGTAGAACTGCAGAAACGTCTTGTTGCAGAAGGATTTCTTGTTATGCCTGCCAGTGTTGCCTATGGCTACTTTGGGAATGCCACCAAAATTGCGCTCATTGCCTTCCAGCAGAAGCATGCGCTCACTCCTGCGGTGGGATACGTTGGCACACTCACACGTGCGGTACTCAATAATGCGCGTGTCGCTGGCGCAACAACGCCTGTCGAGACAACCCTCGCCGACAGCACTCGTCAAGAGCTCATCAGAACCCTGCAAGCGCAGCTCGCCGTCCTCATTGCCGAGCTCGCAAAACTCCTCGCCGCACGATAAATCTTTGCATGCCAATGCGGTTGCATAACAAACGTTTGTGTTGTATGGTAGCAATGCTTGTTCCTTAATCTCACCAGGGGAGTACTATCATGAGCGTTGTTTCCATTGCACGGAATCGTTCGCAAACCTCAGCCAGCAAACGTCGCCTTGCCGCAGTAAAAGCGTCTGGTCCAACGAAAAAGCTCTATGTGCTCGACACGTGTGTGCATCTGGTTGACCCGCTTGCGGTATTTCATTTCGAAGAACATGACGTGTTCACGCCGTTGTGTGTTGTGCGTCAGCTCGACGATTTCAAAAAAGGTAACAACGAGCTCGCGTATTTTGCACGCGAGGCGACTCGCAATATTGAGGGGATGGCAAACGTCGCATACACACAAGGTGACATCAATATGTTGCTTGAGCAGCCTTCCGAAGGCAAAGCAACGGGCACGATCCATTTCCAGCTCGATGTTGGCAATGGCGGTAATCTCAATGCAGTGAACGTCAATGTCGACGACCAATTGCTTCGTATTACCGACCTCATTGCTCGCCGTTTTCGGAAGCAATACCGTGATGTGATTCTCGTGACGCGTGACACGAACCTTCGACTTCGTGCGCTTATGCAGGGCATTAGTGCCGAGGACTACCAGTACGACCGTGTCGACGACGTTGATGCGGTCTACCACGGAGTGGCACGTGTTGCAGACATTTTTGAAGGTGCGCAGAGCACCAATGAAACCAAAGATGGCAATATTGTTATGCACGGTCCTCGTGCCCCGTATCACTGCAATGAACATGTCTATGACGAAGACAGCAAAAAACTGTATCGTGTTGTCGACATCGGTGCGCACCATATGGAAGTGCATAAGGTGCCGCTCCGCACGGAAAAATCGCATGCGGTTGCTGGCATTCTTGCACGCAAGGGAAACCTTGAGCAATCGGCAGCGCTTGATGTCCTGCTTGATGAAAACATTCGCTGTTTGTCACTCCAGGGTCGTCTCGGCACGGGCAAGACGCTGCTCGCACTTGCGGCAGCGATTAAGCTTGTGCTCGAAGGGAAGTATGAGGAAATCATTTATATCCGTTCGGTTGTTTCCGCGGATCAACATGAAGAACTCGGCTTTCTCCCAGGCGATGCGTCCGCGAAAACGGAGCCTTGGAAAGCGCCCATTATGGATTCACTCCATGAAATCAAGAAGGCGTATGTTCAGGCAAAAGACACGCGGATTGTAGATGTCAATGAAGTTATGAATGAGAAGTTTTCATTCCAGCCGATTGCGTTCATTCGTGGTCGCACGCTGCACGATAGCATCGTGATCATTGATGAAGCACAAAACCTCGGCCGTGGCACCCTCAAGACCGTCCTTGGTCGCACGGGTGAGAGCTCGAAGGTTATTCTGCTCTCGGACGTTTCGCAAATCGACACACCGTACCTTGATGCGCATTCGTCGGGCGTCACGCACTTCGTCACGAAGGCGCGCAATGTCGACTTCTACGCATCGGTCACGCTCATGCAATGTGAGCGCGGACGTGTCGCAAAGTTCATTTCCGAGACACTGTAACTATTTCTTGGTGCCATAGTGCATCAAGCCCCGTCTGTTGACGGGGCTTTTATTTTATGTGCAAATATGGTAGCCTCTTGATAGAAATCGTTCACTTGTCCTTTTAGGAGACACTCATGGATCGTATTCGTCCACTCGAAACGCTGCGTACAGCACCCATTCAGCCTGCAAAAAAACTCGCAACACTTCGGCACGGATGGCGTATGCACACACTAAGCCCTCATACCAACAATCCGAACGACCTAGTTGATGTTCGGGCGATAGGTATTGCGGGGGCAAATCATTACTATCAAGAGCAGGGTGCACCGTATCACAAGCGGATTCCCGGCTCTATTCCAAACCTTTTGGTTCGGAAGGAGGTTGCCGCACTGCTCAGTATTGCAAACAAGTATTTGCGCGCGCACGACATGGAGCTGTTCGTTTTTGACGGATGGCGTCCACAAGCGGTGCAGTACTATTGTCGAAATGTGTGGTTTCCTGCACATCTGCTGCGCATGCATCCAAGGTGGCATCTTGTGCAGATAGAAAATGAGATTGAGCGCTTTTGGGCGCACGCCGTCGAGACAGAAGAAGAAATTGATGTATCATGCCCACCTCCCCATGCAACCGGCGCTGCAGTAGATCTTACGCTTCGGACCAATGATGGGCATTTCCTCCCCATGGGAACTGGCTTCGATGATTTTACGAGAGCGTCGAGCATCGATGCGTTCGAATATCCAAACATGCATCATGCTGAGCATATTGAGCGAGATAATCGCCGCATTCTCGTTG
>Ga0076152_126_pt1 | contig 11377 bp, 8 predicted proteins | sample RifGroC2_FD_68173 | JGI IMG/M metagenome (GOLD analysis project Ga0076152, IMG submission 68173) | Parcubacteria bacterium GW2011_GWC2_49_9 | reverse complement strand
TATTCCCAACTTATCAAATGGCCAATATCTGAAAATAACTCTTCCTATTAAATCGATTTTGGGTACAGTTCCCCATGATCTAGAATCGGAGCTCCGAGTTCTGTTATCTCCCATCACAAAATAAGCATCTTTGGGAACAACAGTTTCTTTTCCTTCTGGAAAAATAGTTCCGCCTTGAGTATCAATATATTCATCAAGATAAGCTTCATCCAGTTTATAACCTTCTGGATTTTGATCGTTGAAAATTGTAACGGTATTATTTTCAATTAGTACTTTTTCTCCAGGTAAAGCGACAATTCTTTTAATATAATCTAAAGATTCATCTTTGGGGTATTTAAAAACCACCACTTCACCTCGTTTTGGTTCGCGGAGACGATAAGATAGTCTATCCGTTAAAATATATTCACCATCTTCAAAATTTGGTTCCATTGAAGATCCAATTACAGAGTTTGGTTGGACGAGAAAGTTATAAATAATAATAAATAAACCAATGGCAATAATAAAAGTTTCTGCAAGATCTAAAAAAAATTCACCTAAAACTTTATAAGCCGTTTTTTGAGATAGTTTATCTGATTTTTTGACTTCGTTTTGTTTGTTTTCAGATTCATTCATGTTAACGATTATTATATCTTAATTAATATCACTTTTGTTTTCCTCACGAAAGCGTGGCAGACGCCAAGTAACTGGGTTGTTGAGGAAGCCAAAAGATGGGCACAAGAAACGGGCGGTGATCCCTGCAAATATATACAAGAAAAGATGAACCAAGCAGATTGCGAAGGAAACAATGCTGTTTGGTTGGCCTGTAAGGCAGCTCTAAAATTTCTGGGATGTCCTCACCGAGGATATCAAAGGTAAAAAGGTTTAGATCATGCCTTGGTTTTCCGCTAGCATTATCATGTATGTTAAATTCAAGGATGGAAATCAGAATTCGTTTCCATCGCGTCGCACCAGCTCCGTACCCCGATGACGGGCATCATGGGATACCTGTCCATGCTGGTCGCCGGAGATTTCGGCAAAGTGAAAAAGGACCAGCAGCAAATTCTGCAGAACCTCCTCGATGAGTCCCAGCGCATGATCCGTCTCATCCGCATCTTCCTGAATGTGTCAAAGATTGAATCAGGCAAACTCGTACTTGAACGGAACACCGTGCATATTGAGGACGTGATCCAGAAAAGTGTGGAGGTGCTTTCCAAGGCCGCATCTGATAAAGGGTTGAAGCTCATATTTGTCAAACCAAAGCAGCCACTGCCTGAAATAACCATTGACAAAGACAAAGTCGGCGATGTGGTGATGAATTTAATTGACAACGCTATCAAGTACACCGACAAAGGGTCCGTCACCGTGAGCGCGAAAAAAGAAGGCGACATGATCCATACCTGGATTATCGACACGGGCATCGGCATCGAACCGCATGAGGCCAAGAATCTTTTCAACAAATTTGTCCGCGGATACGGTATTGCGCAGATCAATCCCGACGGTTCCGGTCTCGGACTGTACGTGGCACGCCGTTTAACTGAAGCCCACGGAGGTAAGATATGGGTGGAAAGCGACGGCAAGGGGAAGGGAAGCCGTTTCCAGTTCACTCTTCCGTTGAACCCGTCCAAAGAAGGAGAACTCTCGGCTGGTGGAGACCATCTCCAGTATACCCGGCAGAACCGCTAACTGAGACCATTGCCGAAACAACCATCGTGGGCCGATGGTCGTTTCACGCGAAGCGGCCTTTTGAGCCGATCGCAGGGCTATGATACACTATTCGTATATGGCGTCAACCAAGACAGCAAACAAAGCAAAGGATACAGTGAAGGAACACGCAGGCCACCAGAAGATTCGTGACGATATAAGGCATCGCCAGATACAGATTGGCGCTATCGTATTGTTGGCGTTACTTCTAGGATATGCTGTTTACGATTACATTTCGAATCGCGACCAAGACACTGTGCGGACCACGCAGGTTGCTCCTCGCAAGACGTTCGACACAAGTGACTGGGTGATGTATACGAATGATGCATACGGCTTCACCATGAAAATTCCACCCGAGTGGGAAGGATATGCCGTCACGCGCGCGACAGCCGTGGTCGGTGAAGGTGAGGATGAGTGGTCGTACAATTATTACCACTTTGAGTATCCGAAGAAGCTCGTGGAAGACGAAGATGCCCCGGAGGTTGGCAGCGCTTTTTTCGAGATCGGCCTCTTCAGCCCTGCGAACTGGGAAAATGTGAAGCAGGACTGGATACTTCTTGGTACGGCAGAAGATGTCATTCTCGCCGGCAAATCGAGTGCCAAAGACTTAGCCACCGGCTTAGCCGACAGGTATGAGGAGATCGAGGGAGTCTTCCAAACCTTCGAGCTATAATTTTTTAAAAAACATATGCGCGTATTCCTATCGGGGACGGTTGGATTGACGCTCGTGGTTATCGCCGGTCTTCTCGCGGGCATCGGCTTGTGGTACGCGGGGCAATTTCTTTTAAATGATGTACAGCCTGTGGCGCAAACAGCTGTAAATACTACCACGGTGACAAACCAGGACTCAGAAGTGTCCTTTAATGAGTTAGATTTCCTCTATGCAGTGAAAGAGGGAACGACAGTGACCGTATTCCGGCGTGAAGGGTTTGACGGCAACAACACAGAGCTCTTTTCTTACAATGAACGGGTCGAGGCCGATACATCAGGGAATCTCTGGGCAGGCCTGCCACCGAGTATCGCGCTCTCGAACGGCGGCGAATCTGTGGCATATGTCACGGGAGATGCGGTGGTAGTCCGGAATTTCGAGACAGGTGAAACTCGGAACATCATTTCCAAGGTTGCCGAACCTTTACCTGATGATGTACTTGAACGGCCGACGTGGAGCGTGGATTCTGGGTCTGGGGCGTACGGGTTCGGGGTACCTCGCTGGTCGTCAGATGACCTCTCTATCGGTTTGTTAACAGTGGATTGGGAGGGATCCACCCTGGTTACCAGAGCTGTGAACGGTGACGGCTTCGCGGCCCAAGGCGCCGTGGGCGGCAATGTGTATTATCACTGGTCACCAATAGGCAATCGATTTGTACTGCCGACGTACGGCGCGTATGCCCGCCCGGGTTTGTATGTCGGTAGCGGTGTTGACGAATTGGCCGTGAATATCTTACAGGGCAGCGAAGTTGCGGAGTCAGATTTCTTAAGTGCAGAATTTTCGCCGCAGGGGGATCGTATCGTGTTTGTATACCAACCGTATAACCTGGGAACGAACGTTCAGAAGATCGGTACTGTCGCACCTGATGGGACGGATTTGGAGTTATTTTCCTATACAGCTGTTTTGAGCTCGCCGTTTTTCGGGCCGACGAGTAATGAAATGTACTTCGTGAGAAATACTTCTGAAGGCATCTACAAACTTCAGATGCATAACCGGAAGACGGGCGAATTATCGGATGCTATGCAGCTGCCAAGTGGTTATAACCAATGGTACTATCTTGGTTGGATAGATGGGGATGTGCTCATGCAGGGAACTGTCGCGCACGTAGGGGTGGAGGCTGGCGATAGCACCCAACTTTATTTGCTGGATCCCGACACGGGTGCAGTGGTAAATACGAGCGGGCAGTTCGATCAGTTTGTCACGTTCATGGGACTGGCGAAATAATCCAGCTGCAACGAGTCATCCAGGCTGAAGGGGACTGTGGGTTTTTATATTCAGCAAAAGTATATTACAATGTGATCAGCTATGCTTCAGTTGACAAAAAACCAAGTGGCATTCCCGAGACAGAGATTGGCGGCCGGACTGGTCGACCATTTCCCACTCATCCTGTTAATTGGAAGCTACTTGGTAGCTGGAATCGTCCATCTCATTACGAGTACACCGATTGATTTTAGTTCATTGTCAGATGAGGCAGTGCCGGACTCCTTGGAGGTAATATGGCGATTGATCGGGTTGTGGGTAGTTTTTTGTTTTACGATCTACCCCTTGCTCATCGGACTAAACATCATACTGGTTCATTCCAAGGGTGCGAGCCTCGGGAAACTCATTTTTGCCATTCAAGTGGTGAAAGCTGATGAAACCCCGCTGTCATATAGGGACATACTGATACGCGAGGTTGTCGGGAGGATCCTTTCGACACTGCCAGTTTTTGCTGGTTATCTCGGTATCTTTCATGACAGCCACAGACAGGCGTGGCATGACAAGTTCGTACGTACGTATGTAATTCCAAAGTTTTTCGCACTTCCGTACGGTAGCCCGACAAAAGTGCATGGGGAAAATATAGTCGGTTAGTGAATTAACGAATTACGCATTAGCGGATTAGCTTGAAGCTAAAGAGCCGGGTAAGATAATTAGTATATTCAACAGCCCTTTCTAGGGCGCGGTTTCAGGTTTACATTTTGTTTGCGTTGTAATCAGTAGGTTGCCGTCTAAGCAGACCAGGATTTGATTTATTGCTGGAAAAATGGTATACTGTATGAAGATACAGGTGCTGTTTTTACTTCTAACATAAACAAAAAGACTATGCCTATTTCACTTCCCTGGGTTATCGCTGCAATTTTCGGTGCAGCGGTTATTGTTGTACTCATTCTCATTGCGATGTCACGGAAACCCGATGTTGATATTTCAATCGGCAAAAAGCTCGGAATACTCATCGGTCCAGGGGGCAAACCACGTCTTCAAATGAAGGTTACTTTTTCGAAAAAAAAGCACCCAGTCGTGGTGAATCGTACAGGTCTGGTATTGAATAGTGATGCGCCAATGGTCGCTGAACAGTACGTGGAGGATATCGGCATTGCCTACATGGGCGCAAAAGCTCAGGTAGTGCCCATCAGAGTAGAGTCCGAACACCATGAATCCATTGAATTCGGTTTTTCCAATTTGATTTCAGGCCAATGGAAACCAGGCCCCAACCTTTTGCTCTTGAAGATCTGGCTGGAGCCGAATCTCACGCAGCACAATCCCTCAAAAATGTACAAGATAGAATTCTTCCTCGATGACCATGTGATTGCGGCAGTCATGAAACACCAAACGCCAGCTCAGGACGTGATGTATACGAATGTGACGTCGCTTAATCAGGTATTTCCGCCAGTGTCGTTCAAGTTAGTAAAACCTTTACGCTAGCATATACGCATGAGACTACGCACGGCAGATGACATCGATGTACGCGGTAAAAGAGTGATTTTGCGCGCTACATTAGATGTCCACTATATCGAGCAGGATGGGAAGCGCGTCGTGAAAGATGACGCCCGTTTGCAGGAAATCGTTCCGTCTGTGCGCAGCCTGGTTTCGCGGGGCGCAAAAGTGATATTGCTCTCGTGGCTTCAACGCCCCGAAGGGATGCCCGTCGAAACGATGAACATGCAGCCAGTCGCAGAACGGTTATCCCAGCTACTTGGGCAAAACGTCCTCATGTTACCCGATTGCTTTGGCATGGAGGTGCGAAAAATGATTGATGAGGCGCCCGCCCCATCGGTAATGCTTCTCGAAAACGTACGTTTCCATTTGGGAGAAAAAGACACGAAAGTATTCGATATTGAGTATGCACGAGAGCTCGCTAAAAATGGTGATATTTTTATTAATGATGCATTTGGTCAGTCGCATCGCAACGTAGCTTCGATTACCGGTATCCCGCGTTTTCTCCCAAGTTATGCAGGGTCGCTACTCATTAAAGAGGTGAAGGCACTAGAGTCCGTGTTAACCAAACCTGCGCGACCTTTTGTCGCTGTGATCGGGGGCGCAAAAATCTCTACCAAGATAGGGGTGATCCAGAGTCTCCTACAAAAGGTTGACAGCTTACTTCTCGGCGGTGCACTTGCGAATACTATCCTTCGCGCGCAAGGAGTGCAGATCGGTACGTCGCTCGTTGAAGAAGGTATGGTTGAGGTGGCAAAGAGCCTCAAATTAACTGACAATCGCCTCCATATACCAATCGATGTCGTGACAGCGAAAGATTTGTCACCTGCTGCTGCCACACGCACATCAGCGGTAGGAAAAGTTTTCGAAGATGAAAAAATACTCGACATCGGTCCCGATACGATAAAGCTTTTTGAAAAAGTGCTCGCGACAGCACAAACGGTAATCTGGAACGGTCCGATGGGCTACTTCGAATTGCCGCAGTTTACGAAAGGCACCGATGACATTGCTCGCGCAGTTGCAGGGTCGGGTGCTCATACTGTCGCGGGGGGTGGTGAAACTATTGATGCTATCAGACGCCTGGGGCTTGAGAAAAAGATTTCGTTTATTTCCATGGGAGGCGGTGCGATGCTGGATTTCCTGGAGGCAGGCACATTGCCCGGCATCGAAGTTTTGAGGGAAAGCTAAGTCCGCATACAGTATGAAACATACAATCAAACATATTTCCGCACGCGAGATACTAGCCTCTGTGGGGAGCCCGACTGTGGAGGCACGCGTGGAGCTCGATAACGGGCTGGTTGCAAGCGCATCGGTGCCGTTTGGCGTGTCCGCAGGCAGTCACGAAGCCACTACGTTGTTCGACGGAGATCCGAAGCGCTACAACGGTCAAGGCATGTTGAAAGCTTGTTCGAATATCCGCAGTAGCATTGCGCCCGCCCTTACCGGGATGCAGGTAACAGACCAGAAAAAGATTGACGCACGAATGATTGAGCTTGATGGTACGGCAGCAAAGAGCAAGCTTGGAGGAAACAGTATTCTGGCCGTATCTCTGGCGTGTGCCCGCGCTGCAGCACTGGTTGAAAAAATCCCTCTCTATGTGTATATACGCTCGGCGTTTAACCTTTCATATAAGGCATGGCACCTGCCGCGACCGATGATGGTACTGATCGAAGGGGGGAAGCACGCCTCCAACTCGACAGATTTCCAAGAATATCTGATTAGTGTATCAGGTGCGAAAACGATTCACGAAGCACTACGCTGGGGTGAAGAGACATATGGGGAAGTAAAAAAAATTCTCGATCAGCGCGGCATGAATTCCAATGTAGGCAATGAAGGTGCGTTTGCTCCATCAGGCATGACGAACAATGAAGAACCGCTCGGCATCCTGACCCGTGCTATAGAGGCTGCGGGGTATCGTCCCGGAAAGGATATTGCATTGTCGATAGATCCCGCATCATCAGAACTCTATTCACCTGACGAGCGGGCCTATTTTCTTCGACGTGAGCAGGCGACACTTTCTTCCGATCAAATGATAGCGCTTTATAAAGGATGGATGGAAAAATATCCCCTTATCTCGATTGAAGACGGTCTTGCAGAGGATGATTGGGAAGGATGGAAAACATTCTTCAAACAATGCGGATCATCCATACGGCTCGTTGGTGATGACCTGACAGTGACAAATTCAGAACGCCTCACACACGCTATCGAGCAAAAGACGATTAACGCTGTCCTCATTAAACTTAATCAGGCCGGCACACTTACCGAGACTATTGATACGGTTCGACTCGGCCAGTCGCACGGTTTCTGGCAGGTAGTCTCGCATCGCGGCGGTGGCGAAACGAACGATACGTTTATGATTGACCTCGCAGCCGCTATCAACGCAGAGTATGTGAAGGTAGGTCCTACTCGCGGAGAACGCGTGGAGAAGTATAACCGTTTACTCGAGATCGAAATGGAGCTCGGACTCGTATGAAGCACGCTCTTGCCGTCAGCCCAATAGTCCTCGTAATCCTCGATGGATGGGGAGTGAGTGCGCCGAGTCCTAATAACGCCATTACTCAGGCTCGTACTCCCACCATGGACCACTTATGGTCGTCGTACCCTCACACGGTTCTTGAGGCTTCAGGTATCGCGGCTGGACTTCCGCCAGGGCAGGCGGGAAACTCCGAAGCTGGACACCTAAATATAGGTGCTGGCCGACTTGTCGAGCAAGATGCAGTGCTCATTTCCCATCGAATCAATGATGGCTCTTTTTTTCGTAATCCAGCTTTTTTAGGGGCGGTTGAACATGTGCGTAAATTTAAGTCGAATGTGCACCTCATAGGACTTCTCACGGGGGACCAAAGTGCTCATGCATATCCTGAGCATATTCATGCGATTCTTCAACTGCTCTCAGGAAATAACATATCACGCATCTATCTCCATCTCATTACCGATGGGCGAGATTCAGCGCCGCACAGCGCAATAGCGGCACTGGATGAACTGCGGCAGCACTTTAAGGGAAATGAAAAGATTGTCTCTATCATCGGACGATTTTACGCGATGGACCGGATTAAAGAGTGGGAACGGACGAGGTTGGCGTATGAAGCGATGGTGAGTGGAGTGGGGAGGGGCGCTCACACAGCAAAAGAGGCTATCATGCAGGCGTACAATCGTGAGGAAAATGATGAATATATTCAGCCTACGGTGCTCACAAAAAACAAGAAGCCAATCAAAACAATAGACGATAATGATGCGGTCATTTTCTTTAATCTGCGGTCAGAGCGGGTGCGCCAAATAACCAAGGCATTCGTTCAGGGTGATGAATTCATCGGTTTTCCCCGAAAAAGAATTTTAAAAAATCTTTATTTCGCCTCACTCACCGATTTTGGGCCCGAACTCCCCAATGTTCATGTCGCGTATCCGTTTCGCCGCTTATCCGCGACACTTCCTAATGTTTTTGAAGACTATCGCCAACTATATATTTCTGAGAGTGAAAAATACGCTCACGTGACATATTTTTTCAACGGCGGTCATGCTGACCCTGTATCTGGTGAGGATCGTGTTATCATTAAATCGCCTCGGATGTATTCGTATTCAAAGAAGCCCGAAATGAATGCGGAAAAAGTCACTGAGTTTGTTTTGACATCAATAGAAGAAAAACGGTATGATTTCATCGTGGTGAACTTCCCGAATGCAGATATGCTCGGGCATACTGGTAATATGGCAGCAGCTATTCAAGGGATCGAATACGTAGATTTTTGCATAGGGCGTATAGAATCTGCTGTGAGGCGGGCTCATGGTCTGCTCGTAATAGCCGCAGATCATGGAAATGCGGACGAGATGGTTAATATGCAGACAGGAGAAGTCATTACCGAGCATTCGAACCGTCCCGTGCCCTTCATTGTTGCGGGGGATAGCGCCAAGGGTCGTTTACTAAAGAAAACAGGTGCACTCTGGCAGATTGCCTCTACGATCCTCGAAATTGCGAATATAAAAAAACCGAAGGAAATGACCCGAAACACACTATGGCTCAAACCGCCAAACCCGTAGTACTCGCGATCCTCGATGGATGGGGGATTGCCCCACCATCAAAAGGAAATGCCATTTTTTCATCGGCTACGCCAGCCATGGATGATTTTTTGCAGAATTTTCCAACGATGGCAGTGCAAGCATCCGGTGAAGCAGTGGGCCTCACCTGGGGTGAAATGGGAAATTCCGAAGTTGGTCATTTGAATCTGGGTGCGGGACGTATCGTGTACCAAAGCCTTCCACGGATCAACAAAGCAATCTCCGATGATTCATTTTTTTCGGTGCCGGCATTTCTTGCAGCTATTGCGCATGTCAAAAAGCACGGATCACGACTTCATCTCCTAGGTTTATGCTCAAATGGAGGGATCCATAGCTCCCTGGATCATTTATTCGCCCTCCTCGAGTTAGCAAAGAAAAAAGACGTACAGGACGTCTACATACATGCCATACTCGACGGCCGCGATAGTCCACGGGACAGCGCAGCAAATTTTATAGAAAAAATAGAATCGAAGATAAAGGAAAACGGCGTAGGCGAGATAGCAAGTCTTTCTGGCAGGTATTATGCGATGGACCGGGATAATAGGTGGGATCGGATTGAGCAGGCATACCTTGCCATGACCGAAGGCATAGGTGGGCGCACGGCAGGATCGCCGGTAGAAGCAATTCAGCAAAGCTATGAGAAGGCAAATTATGACGAAGAGTTTGTACCGACAGTCATTACCAAAGACGGGAAACCAGTGGGTACTGTGGACAATGGCGATGCAATTATTTTCTTTAATTTCCGGCCTGACCGCGCAAGGGAACTGACAAAAGCATTCGCGCTTCCGAGTTTTGATCGTTTTCAACGCAAGAAAACGTTGAAAAAATTGTTTTTCGTTACAATGACACAGTATGATCGCGATTTGCCCGTGAAAGAGGCTTTTTCACCTGGACTCGTTACCAAGCCAATTGCGAAGGTCATTTCTGATGCTGGCTTGAATCAACTGCACATCGCCGAAACTGAAAAATATGCGCATGTCACCTATTTTTTTAATGGTGGTTTGGAGGAGCCATTTCCTAATCAGGATAATGTGCTCATTCCTTCTCCAAAAGTGTCCTCATACGCGGAGAAGCCCGAAATGAGCGCGAAAGAGATTACCGACAAGCTCTTGGAAGAAATTGAAAAGGACCAGTACCACTTTATGGTTATCAACTTCGCTAATGCCGACATGGTTGGCCACACAGGAAATCTGAAGGCGACCAGTGTAGCGGTACAAATCGTCGATGAGTGTATGGGTAGAATTGTAAAAGCCGTCCTCCCGCTCGGCGGAGTGGTAGTGATAACTGCTGACCATGGAAACGCGGAGTCAAAAATTAATTTGCAAACGTCACAGATGGACAAAGAGCATACAGTAAATCCGGTTCCTGTCTACATTGTTGGCGAACAGTTCCGTGGCGTGACGCCGTATAAGGATTTGGCAACTGGAAAAATCATGGGGATTGTTGATATAACCTATTTAACAGACAACAGTTGTGCAACATGCTACAATGTCTCTACACATAAGACAATTCTAGAAAGAGGATTTAACATGAAAATTGCCAAGGAGAATTATGCAGACATATCAGATGCAAAAGGCAAGGAGTTTGTGCAGAAGTATAATATCAGCTCGGTTCCGACTGTGATTCTATCAAAAGATGCTTCTGCTTACAAAAACCTTGTTACTGCATGGACATCTGTAGGCACAAAAGAATCAGACGAGAGCTTTGTTTTCAGGCAGGTTGGAGTTATCGGCCCTTACAAGGATTTGATTAAGAACGAGGTTGTAACGCCTCAAGCCCAGCAATAAGGCTTTATTTTTTTATTTTATTTTTCTTGTCTTTCTTCTTCATCTATATTTTATCCATATACTAAATAGTCTCTTTATCTTATCTATTTAATTTGGCTCTCGCTTATTTAGAACCTGCTTTATCATTCAGGTATGGAGATAGCAGTTCAGCTTTTTTTGTATTTATGCTTCCTATTCTTAGGAATAATCGTCGGCAGGACTTCTATGGCTTTTCAGGTTGCACTTAGCAGAGACAGAATGGCTTCCAATGATAAAGGAAACAAGCAGAATGAGATTAACAATCCTAATCGCAATAATATAGTCGACCAACAAGATAATTAGGTTATTCAAGAGAAATCCGACACCGCCAGTCACAGATTGGCGGATTGCTCGCTCCCTTCGGTCGCTCGGTCGGATTTCTAAGAATACAAATATTCTTGCAGTTCGACAGTATGTCTATACCATCAGTTAAAAACTG
>Ga0076152_134_pt1 | contig 12736 bp, 7 predicted proteins | sample RifGroC2_FD_68173 | JGI IMG/M metagenome (GOLD analysis project Ga0076152, IMG submission 68173) | Parcubacteria bacterium GW2011_GWC2_49_9 | reverse complement strand
CCGTCGAGACAGACGTAAGCAATACGCCAGTCAGTCTTTCACACATTGCACCGCCTTTGCCAAAAATGACTGCAGGCAAAGCTCTCGTGAAGCCACAAGCCCAGCAACACATGAGTCAGCGGAAAGTACGGAATTTTCTTTTTGGGTTCTCGTGGAAACGTGTACGCACGCCGAAGCACGAAGCACCTCCCGTTCCTACAGTCATTGCGAAAGAACCCCCCCCACCTTCGCTTGTCGATGAACAGTTTGTTACACGTCCGTTCGGCTGGGCACGGAGCCTGGCTGGGTTCTCCCTTGCTGCATGTGCTCTCATGATACCGCTCGTCGCCGCGAGTAATATTGAAAAGATTGAAACCATCCAGGGGCGTGTGCTCGGCGCATCTACAGAGGCGTATCAACATCTCGAGGATGCCCAGCGTGCTGTTGCGTCTAGCCAATACAGCTCGGCGACACAGTCGTTTAAACAAGCTGAAGAACAATTTCGCTCCGCACAGGACGAGTTGAACGGCTCGGGTTCATTGCTCGAGGAGGTCGTCAAGGTGATTCCGCATGTCGATACTGCCCAGCGGATACTCAATGCGGGAAGCGACTTATCCTTGGCTGGACAATACATCAGCGAGGCGCTTTCGTCCGTTCAGTCCAGCGTCACCGCGGCTACATTTGTTCGCCAACTCGAAGGGTTTTCTTCATCACTGCAGGATGCAGGCGGTGCCGTCGAACGAGCAGAACAAGAATTGCGACAAGTGAACCTGTCATATGTCCCAGCTGAACATCGTGAGCGCCTTCAGAAGATTCTCGATTCACTGCCGCAATTGCAGGAATTTTTCAGGGACTTCACTGACGCAAAACAAGTGATGGACGCGCTACTCGGCGTTAATGAGACCTCGCGGATCTTGCTGCTTTTTCAAAACAACGCGGAGCTACGGCCGACGGGCGGTTTCATCGGTTCGTTAGCACTACTCGATATTGATGAAGGCATAATAAAAAACATGGAAGTGCCAGAGGGCGGTGCGTATGATATTGCTGGGCAGCTTAGGTCGAATGTTATTTCTCCTACACCACTGCATCTAATAAATCCCCACTGGAATATTCAGGATGCAAATTGGTTCCCAGACTTTCCGACTAGTGCCCGAAAAGTCACCTGGTTCTATGAGCGAAGCGGGGGACCGTCTGTTGACGCAGTACTCGCATTAACTCCTTCTGTTGTCGAGTCCTTTTTAGACATGACAGGCCCTATTCAACTCCCAGCATTTGAAGTCACCGTGACATCCGAAAATGTCCGCCGCCTTGCTCAAGATAGCGAGCAGCAAGATCCTACGAAGCCTAAGCGGTTTATTTCAGAATTGTTTCCAATACTGCTCAATAAACTTTTTTCACTTTCTGGCGACCAGTTCCTCCCACTCGTTGATTCGATCACACAGGCGTTTGAATCCAAAAATATTCTTCTTGCATTTACCGACCCCAATGACCAGCGTGCAGTGGTGACACTTGGGTGGGATGGAGGCGTTCGCCAAAGTCCCCAAGATTATCTCATGGTGGTCCATACGAATATTGGCGGCGGAAAAACTGATAGACTTGTTGACACGTTTGTATCGCTGACAACCACAATTAAAGATGACGATACTATCACCCAGACTTTGTCGATTCAGAGGACCCACACGGGGGCCCCCCTGGACGGCCAGCAAGGGGTAAGAAATGTTGATTACATCCGTACATATGTTCCTGCAGGCAGTATACTGCTTGAGGCGAGGGGTTTTGATCGCATTCCGGGCTGGAGGTTTCAGACTCCCGAATCCGATGCGACACTTGATCCAGACGTTACCGGCCTAGAAGGAACACTGCTTGTCGACGAAGTGTCGGGCACCCGTATCACACAAGAATTTGGCAAGACAGTTTTCGGAAATTGGATTGACGTTGGGCCAGGCGAATCACGCACTGCCACATTCGTTTATCAACTGCCATTTAAGTTTGAGAAAAAGGGGACACTCTCCCAATTAGCATCGTATTCACTGCTCATGCAGAAACAGCCGGGGGTTGAGTACACTGCCTTTATTCAAAAACTCTACATCCCTGAAGCGTACGAAACTATTTGGCATGACAATAGGATGAGCCAGGAAACTGGTTACCTTCTAATCAGTGAAGAGTTATCCACAGATAAGTTTTTTGGCTTAGTTGCGAGAAAAAAGTAAGTTTAAGGGTTCCTAGTCTTGGCATTGAAGCGGGTATTGGGTAACCTGAAAGCTATAAAAGTGGCTGTTTTTTGGCTTATGTTAGTTAAATAGACTCGCTACGCCTTGACAGAGTTGGGTCCTAGGTATAGTATGCAATGTTAAATCTGCCATCAGGCAGGTGTGCACATTGACCGATAATTCTTTGAGGAGAGAGTTATCTGTAACAATCGAGCTTAGCTCGACAGATAGTTAGTCACACATACCCCAGAAGCCAAGTGAGCGTAATATCTTTTTAATTACGATTACGGGTGGCAGGTTATGCGTGATCTCTCTTCGAAGGATGTATATATTTCCTTCCTTTTGAGGTCATGGATGATCTGCCACCCGTTTTTGTTAAGAAGTGACCTTGGGAGAAATTTGGAGGGGAGGAGGTCGTAGTCGACGGGAAACCGAAGATTGCAACCTTTTGAACGCCGAAGTAAGAGCGTTCTGGAGAAATCTAGAACACTCCTTCATGAAGCGTTCGCGCGGTGTAAGCGTCCGCCTATGGCGGGCAAAGCTCACATCATTCGCCTCCAAGTTCCTCCCACAAGGAGAAAAGTATAAGCGGGACGGCAGAGTCCTTCTGTGACGCATGTCGTCCCACTAATACCTCTTAGGCCTCCAATCTACTTTTTGAAAACATGAGACCCTTCGACTTCGCCCGCCTTCGGCGAGCTTCGCTCAGGGCGTGCGCAACGCACGGACATGGAGGGGATGAAAGGAAGCACACAGTTCGCAAGTATACCTGGTGTAAACTAGGAATACCGCGAGCCGCTTCCCGGTCAGGTGGTCGAGCTCAGCTCGACGAAGCCTGCCCATCGTCTCCAGCTCTGTTCGTTGGAAGTACGAATGTTTATCACGGATGAGTACGAATAGGGATTCGGATCTCTTTTCCAGCTTGTATCGATGATGTAGGCTGAAAAAGGGAAACAGATAACAAAAATTGTAACTCACAATTAACCATCACAAGTCCACACAGAATGGAGAGAAGAAGATGGCTATGTTGCGTATGTTGAGGAAGCATTACTGGGCCATTTCGATCGTGGCCCTAGTGGTTGGGGTGATCATGCTATTGACAGTTGTGAAGGGAGCGGGCGTGGTTATATTTGTCATTACAGTGACTCTAATGACCGGAGGGACGATAGGCTCCCTGTTTGGCCTGCTGAATTACTGCGATGATCGTGTCGATCGTGGTGGTCCAGAGATTTTCAATGCCATTCCTGGCATACTGCTGGGGTTGCTGATTTTCGCCGCTATTATTCTGCATTCAATCCCAAAGTGGCAGTCCCAATGTGGCGAGTCGACGGCGCGGACGGAAATGAAGTGCCCACCAACTGGTAGCCGGTGATGGTCTTGATCTTTCGGGAGTCGAGTGTTCAACTCACTCGGCTCCTATCCCTTTTCCAGCTCGTATCGATGTGATATGGGTTGAAAAAGAGAGAAATCAAACACCGCAGTAAGGATTTACAACCTATCATCACAATCTCCTGCATGAAGCGGGGGAGAGGAGGACGTAATATTCAGACCTTTTTTGAGTGGAGTACGCAACTTTTTCCGGTGGGACTTGGGGATAATGATGGTCGGTGCCATCATTATCATTGTGGCCACGTCGATGAGCGCAGACTGCGTCCGCGCAAACAACACAGCAACGGCCGTAGAATCTCTTCAGCAGATCCATGCCGCCGAGATGGCCTACCAAAACACGCACGGGCATTTCGTCGCAAGCACGGACAGTCTCTCGGTCATGCCGAAAATGAGGGATGGATGCTATTATGATGTGGATCTCAGCGACAGCGGGTTCGTCGCGACAATGCGCTTCACCTCGTTTGGCAACCGGCACTTCTGGACAATCAATGAAGCCGGCATGATCACTGACGTCACGGATACGAAGTGGCCTATCCCGATTCGTTAAATGCTCTTTGAAGGGGAACGGAAACGCGATGTATTCATATATCCGTTCCCCCTTCCTTCCCAATTGGGATTGGATTACAATGCCAAGTGAGAAGGAAAGCGATCTTTTTACTCACCATTCATCACCGCACCGCTTGAGAGGACACATGATCCATGTGATGAATCGGAGGGGGCATTCGGTTGATCATCCATCAACTGATACGGGCTGCGCGTGCTCCATACACACCGACATGTCGGCGTGTTACTGGCACCATTGTCCTTCGGGACAAGACAGGGTTCAAATCCCTGACCCTCCGCCAAACATAGATGGGGAGATCGCAGTTTATCTGTCGGTTTCCCCATCCCCATTTCAAAACTTTTCTTACTGACTTTAGTCAGGTCGGTGTCACTATCTCACGCGACTAAAGTCGCTTGGAAGTACTTCCGGTTAGAGCCCACTTCTAACGGGGACAATAAGCTGCCAGCCAACGCCGGTACACTTCGGACTTGTCCAGTGTAGCAAACCCCGTCATTCGACGGGGTAAATCTCTCTCCTCACCGTTTTCGAAAGGGAACGGCTGCTATGCCAAGATAAGCTCGATATTCCACCGAACGTTGCTGGCAGCTTTTTGTCGCCGAAGGCGACCACCCTGGATCCCGAATATGCGAGGGGTGAAGGATCTCATTTTGTTACCCCAGCCAAGACTTTTTCAGCACCCATCGTTGGTAATTCAACGAGACCCTTCGTCCCGCCTACTGCGGGACTCAGGGGGTGCTCAACGTTAGGGTATTGAACACGTCCATGCTCGGTTTAGTAGCGTATCTTTTGGTTGTAACCCACTTGCATGGCTGAGAATCACCACCACCGTCACGGGTGGTGCAATTATTATCGCCACCGCATCGGTCGCGAGTCGGCTCTTAGGACTCATAAGGGATCGTATGCTGGCTTCCATGTACGGTGCGGGTGAAACACTCGATGCATATTATGCGGCGTTTAAACTGCCCGATCTCATTTTTAATATTCTTGTTCTCGGTGCGCTTTCGTCCGCGTTTATTCCTGTTTTTGTTCGATATCTAGTTAAAAATGGTTCCGTTTCACCTGATAGTGAGACGTGGCGTCTCGCAAACAGCTTGCTCAACATTTTGCTTATTGGACTCGTGACTGTCGGCGGGATTTTCTTCATATTTGCCGAGCAACTGATTCCGGTGATTGCTCCGGGGTTCGACGGTTCACGCATGGACCTGACCATTCAGCTTACCAGGATTATGCTTGTGGCCATTGTGTTTTTTGGTGTGAGTAATATTGCGACAGGTATCCTGACATCGTTTAAGCGCTATGTGAGCTTCGCGTTCGCTCCGGTGATGTACAATCTCGGCATCATTTTTGGCATTGTGGTTTTATCCGGGAGATACGGCATCCTCGGGGTTGCGTATGGTGTAGTGATCGGAGCCGTCATTCATATGGCGGTACAGGTGCCGTCTATTTTCCGTCTCGGGTATCGCTATAGACCGCTTCTCGACTTTAAGCACGAAGGAGTCCGTCAGGTCGGCAAACTAATGGTTCCACGGGCTTTCGGGCTCGCCGTAGCGCAAGTCGATCAGCTAATAAGCGTAATCATAGGTTCGACTCTAGCCGTCGGTACCGTAGCTGTTTTTAACTTTGCTAATAACCTGCAGAGTTTTCCTATCGGGGTATTCGGTTATTCACTTGCGATTGCAGCTTTCCCTATTTTTTCCGAAGCGTTTGCACAAAATGACACTAAAAAATTTGTTGAACACTTTTCGATTGCCTTTCGACGGGTGTTATTTCTCATTATACCCGTATCGGTACTGATGTTGCTTTTGCGAGCGCAAATTGTCCGTTTGGTACTGGGAAGCGGCAATTTTGGTTGGGCGGATACGATACTTACCGCTCAAACACTCGGCTACTTTTCTCTTTCACTTTTTGCTCAAGCGTTGATTCCTATGCTCGCGAGGTCTTTCTATGCGCTGCAAGATACGAAGACGCCGGTGAAAGTCGGACTGCTGTCTGTCGGGATCAATGTCATATTGGGATGGACGCTGTCTCGCATCTGGGGAGTCATCGGACTCGGCTTAGCATTTTCAGTCGCGAGCATTGTAAATATGCTCTTTTTGCTGATACTGCTGCACCACAGAGTCGGAAATCTGGATGATAACCGCATAGCTAACTCGACCTTGAAAATACTTTTTATTTCAAGCGTCATGGGACTTGTGTCGTGGGGGATGTTGCGATTTCTCGCCATAGGGGTCGACATGCAAAGGTTTGTTGGTGTCCTCATTCAGGGAGTCGGGGCAGGCGCTGTGGGAATTATCGTTTACTTAGCACTAGCCGTTATTATGAAGTGCGAAGAAATACACATACTGACAAGCTGGGTTAAAAAAACAAAAGCGCAGCTATTTTTCCGTGGCGGTTCACAAGAAGAACAAAAGCCATGATAGATCACATCCGTAACTTCTGCATTATCGCGCATATTGATCATGGCAAATCGACACTTGCCGACAGATTTTTAGAAGTAACTGAAACGGTTTCGAAGCGCGAAATGCGCGATCAGCTTCTCGATCAAATGGACCTAGAACGGGAACGCGGCATTACTATCAAACTGCAGCCTGTGCGGATGTTATACCGAGGGTATGAGATGAATCTTATAGATACGCCGGGACATGTTGATTTTACGTATGAAGTGTCACGGTCACTCGCGGCTGTAGAAGGATGCGTGCTCCTTGTCGATGCGACGCAAGGCGTAGAAGCCCAGACACTCTCGCATCTCTATCTAGCACTCGAACAGAATCTGGCAATAGTTCCTGTCGTCAATAAAATCGATCTCCCGAATGCTGATCCAGAGCGGGTAGTCCATGAGGTTATGAAATTACTTGGCGTCGGGAAGGAAGAGGTGCTGCTCGCTTCCGGCAAGACAGGGACAGGTGTGCGTGAAATTCTCGACGTAGTTATAGAAAAAATTCCTGCTCCGTCAACTGATGCCTCCCCTGATTTACGAGCACTTATATTTGACTCAAAGTTTGATGAATATCGTGGGGTAGTGGCCTATGTCCGCGTCGTTGGTGGAGAAGTCCGCAGGGGAGATCGGGTACGTCTTCTCGGAACTCACGCACACGCTGAGGTTTTAGATGTAGGATATTTTCATCCGGCCCTCGTCTCATCAGACAGCTTGGCGACGGGATCAATCGGATACATTATTACAAATGTAAAGACCATTAAGCAGTGTCGCGTCGGTGATACGATCGTATCAGAAAAAAGCCAATCCCTAGAGCCGCTCCCCGGGTATCGCTCATTACAGTCAATGGTTTTTGCAAGTATCTTTCCGCAAGAAGGTGACGCATACCCACGATTGCGTGAGGCGCTCGAAAAACTTCAACTCAATGACGCAGCGCTTGTGTTTGAACCGGAACACTCTCCCGCGCTTGGGCATGGGTTTCGATGCGGCACGTTGGGTGTTCTGCATCTCGACATCGTTCAGGAGCGCCTTCACCGGGAATACAATATAGATCTCGTCGTCACCGCCCCGTCGGTAGCGTATCGAATTTTTTTGAATGAAGCCGGCGCCGCGTCATATTTGCACAGAGTGAAAGTGGCCGTGGCTCCACAGTTTATCACTATTTCCAGTCCGCATGACTTACCCGAGCCTACGCATATTGATCATATAGAAGAACCGTGGATCCGGACACGTTCAGTATCACCATCCGACCACGTCGGAAACCTTATGCAGCTTTTCAATGATGTAGGGGGTGAATATAAGACGACTGAGTACTTAGATGAGGGGAGAGTCGTGCTCGAATATCTCATGCCGTTGGCTAGTCTCCTCGCTGACTTTTATGATAAAATGAAGACAGTTTCGTCTGGCTATGCGTCGCTTTCGTATGACATGGAAACCTACCGTCAGTGTGATGTCGAGCGGCTCGACATCGTGATAGCCGATGAGCGCATTGATGCGCTCTCTACCATGGTATATGTGAAGGACCGATACAGGATCGCACGGAAAATCGTCGAGACGTTGAAAGATACCGTGCCGCGGCAGCTTTTCGAGGTAAAAATACAAGCAAGCGTTGGTGGGTCGGTAATCGCGTCAGAACGTACATCTCCATTACGAAAAGATGTTACTGCGAAGCTCTCTGGCGGCGATGTGACACGGAAACGAAAACTTCTAGACAAGCAAAAAAAGGGCAAGAAACGCATGATGCACCACGGTAAGGTGACGTTACCCCCCGAAGCGTTCCGCGCGGTTTTGAAACGCTAGAAGCCTTGGAAAGCAGGCAAGATCGTGAAGATCAACATGCTTAACACCCCTATGCATACGATTACAAGCCACAGTATTCTAATAGTTTTTCTTCGTAACATACGATATGTTTGAATCGTCGATTCTGAAACATTTAAAAAACGACGAGGAGCCAGTGCGTATTGTCAGAAAGTACTGGATAACCTTGGTAGGTCCGCTATCCGTAAGCGCTTTATGCAGTATAGCACCTTTTTTCTTTTTAGTGCCTCTTTTTAGGCTGGGCAGCCTTGGAGTCGCTTTTTTCGTCATTTTGGCTGTTACGGGGTTGCTGATTTTTTTCAGGTCACTGTATGTGTATTCATTGAACGCTTTTCTCATCACGAACAAAAGAATAATTGACATTGACCAACATGGTTTTTTCCGCAAAACTGTTTCCGAGAGTTCCTATCAGTCAATCCAGGATGTCAGTGTGCGATTCCATGGGATTTTCCAGACGGTGTTTCATTATGGTAGCATTCTGATTCAAACAGCCGGCTCGACTGCGAATCTTGAAATTTTTGACGTTAAAAACCCCGAAGCGGTCCAGGACATTGTCGGAAATCTCATAGAAGCTAGCCGGCGCATTAATAATGAAAAGGAACCGACTGGGACGGACCTAAGTGCGAGTGAGTTACTTCATCTGGCTGAAAAATTAAAAGAAGGAATGACACCAGACCAATTTCGCAAAATTATTGGAAAAAATTCCAAGAATAATGATTAAAAGCAGCTGCCATGTTTCGGTATAGTGCTATAGGGGCCGGGGTACTTATTGCTCTCTTCGGAGAGTTAATGATATTGGTGCCGACACATTACGTTGTTTGGGTAACTTTAGCGACACTTTTTATCACCCTATTTCTATGGCGACTCTTGCGTCCCTCCGGGTCACGCTCAGTAAGTTTTGGCATGGGCGGGGCGACCCTTTTGTTTGTTCTCGCCGGGTTTGCGCTACTCTTGTTTATTGAGCAGACTATTTTCCAACATCTACTCGTTGTATGTATCATCGGTGCTTGCGGATTTATTACCCAAAACGTATATACATTTATTCATGTGACAGATCGATATCACCCGTATGCTCTTGAGACCATTTTTTCCTACGTAAACTTACTCACACTTTTTTTTCTTCTTTCAGCTGTGCAAACTGTCATGCTTCTTTTTTCATTTTCTGTATGGCCATTCGCTCTAGTTATTGCCGTAGTCGCTATGCTGATTTCTTTTCAAACCTTCTGGGTATATAAAGCACCCATCCGTGATGCACTCGGATATGCCGTGCCAGTCAGTATCATGACTTTAGAGATGTTTGTCGCAGTATCATTCTTACCGGGACCTCCCCTAGCACTCGCGTCCCTTACCACTATCATGTATTATCTTTTTATGAACATCCTTCGCGAACACATAGCACAACGCATGGAATTAAAGACAATCCGTATCTATTTAGTAGTAAGCCTCGCCCTCATCGCAGCTGTCATTATTTCGTCCCCCTGGCGTTAATCATCTTTCACATGCAGGCACGTATTTCTCCCACATCTCCTAGTCACCCTGAACGAGCACATAATGTCACTCCTCCGCCGAAAGCGTGGAACAATAATTCGTGGATGATGTATGTGGCGCTCTCTTTGGTCATTGGTTTCTTTGCCGGCCTGGTAGGGATAATTATTGTTTTGCGGTGGGAGGGTCTATGGTACCGTTTCGGGCTGGTGCCTCCCTCTACGCTCACTGATTCGATTGGCGGTATCGTGAGATCATTGTCTTCCGAGGAAGCGACTATCCAGCAGGTCGAATCCCGACTTCGAGAAAAAGTAAGTCCTGCGCTGATAGGCCTCTACCGTTCTGAGGCGCGCACCAATATCGGTGATGATATCTTATCTCCCGAGGGGTTCGTAGCTTGGGGAATTCTCATGACGAATGACGGAGTTTTTGTAACAGTACAAGACGCCCTCCCTCCCGGTGACCTCATTGCAAAGATGCAGAATGGTCAGACATACCCAGTTACTCTCAAAAGTTCGGACGCCGTTCATGGCCTCCAATATGCGTCAGTTGAATTACAGCAGTCGTCAGTTGCCGATCTCACCGATACGCAGGGATATGTAATTTTAGGGCAAAGCGTATATACATTCGAGGCGGACCTTCTTGGTAGGCCGGGCAGTATGGTAAGACACCCTATTATTTCAAACGATGGTGTACCAGGAACTTCGGGAGGAGTGATACATTCTTCTGAGGATGCAGCTGCTAGCCTTATTCTCGGCTCTTCAACTGTCGGTGTATCACCCGGCACACCCGTTGCTGATAGAGGGGGAAAAATTATCGGTATAGTGCGGGCAGTCGGACCCGAGGGCATCACGGCAGTTACCTCAGATACTATTGCCGATTCGCTACGAAGTTTTCTAGAGAACGATGCTGTCGTATATCCCTTTCTTGGTCTTCACTACATTGATTTATCCGAGGACCCTAGTTTTGTACGTATATTTGACGTCAACGAACAGGTCGGCGCATATGTGTACGGAGGTGACGAACCAGCAGTTATTTCTGGATCGCCGTCCGCAGTTGGAGGGGTTCAAGAGGGTGACATTATTACGCATATAGGATCAGAAACGCTCACAGCATCTGTGTCGCTCGCTGATGCACTCCGATCCGTCACTGCGTCAAATGGTGAGATTACCCTATCGCTACGCAGGGGTACGGATACGCGAGAAATTAAAGTAACCTTAGAATTTCGATAATCCTATGAGGGAATTCCGGCAGGTTATGGTTGTGTTATTTTTCGGCGCACTACTGATTCCGGCAGTTTGCCAGGCTACCGAGTCTGACCTTTCCACCCGTGAAGTGCTCGTAAAATACCGTTCTGATCCTCATGTTAAACTTATCCGTCTCAATTCCGGGGTGTCATACCATGACGTCATTGGAGGATATGCGTTGAACCCGGCTATAGAGTATATTGAGCCAAATGCTGAATACCGAGCGACACTAATTCCCGATGATACCTATTTTGCTTCTCAGTGGTCTCTCGACATTGCGGGAGCATCGCAAGCGTGGGATAGCACGACGGGAGACGCTAGTGTTGTGATAGCCATAGTAGATTCGGGAGTCCAGATAGATCACCCCGACCTTGCAGCCAACGTGTGGGTGAACACAGATGAAATTGCTGGCAATGCGATTGACGATGACCATAACGGATACGTAGACGATCGTAACGGATGGGATTTTGCAGAAGACACCCAGAGCCCCAAACCAAAATTTCATGATGGATGGACCACGACAGGAATTCATCATGGAACTGTAGTGGCAGGAATTGCGGCCGCTGTGGGAAATAATGCAAAAGGAATTGCCGGTGTGGCGTATTCAGCCACTATCATGCCTATTCGCGTTCTGGACCATACGGGGCATGGTTCCACATTGACAGTGGCTGAAGGAGTGCAGTATGCGGCTGAGAATGGAGCGGATATTATCAATCTGAGTTTTGTTGGCAATACGTATAGTGCGACACTGGCAGGTGCCATCTCTCAGGCTCGTTCCCAAGGTATTCTTGTCGTCGCATCAGCAGGAAATGATGGAGTTGACCTCGACGTCTCTCCGCGGTACCCAGTATGCGATGACGACGTCATTGGTGTCGCAGCTACAGATAGTAGCGATCAGAAGACATCTTTTTCAAATTATGGATCGTGCGTTGATATTTCGGCACCTGGGATTAATATGTATGGAACAGTGGTATACGATGTTGCGCAAGGTCTCACTGAATATTACCAAACAGGATGGTATGGTACGTCGGCGTCAGCGCCGTTTATTTCCGGCGCATTAGCATTAGCGAAATCGCACAATCTACTGCAAACTGCCGTTAATTTAGAGACAGCACTCGGAGAGACGGCGTTTGACATTTCCACCCTGAACGCTGGGTACGCGAATGACTTGGGCGCAGGGAGAGTAAATCTTTCCGCGCTGCTCCAGAGTGAACAGCTTTCATTTATTCCAGGGAATATTGTTGTATCGCGTGAGCCAGGGGCGTCGCCTTTACTCCACGTATACAATGAGGCTGGGGATTTAACGACTAACTTTTATGCATTCGCGGAAAATTTCACCGGGGGAGTACATGTGGCGACAGCTGATCTTTCTGGTGACGGTTCAAAGGAAATCCTTGCCGGTGCTGGGCCGGGTGGTGCACCGCATGTGCGCATCCACTCATCTTCAGGAAAGCTCGTTGGTTCATTTTTCGCCTATAATGCGACTTTTCGTGGCGGGGTAAACGTCACAGCTGGCGATCTCGACGGCAATGGAACGGATGAAATCCTGGCTGGAGCGGGCAACGGCGGTGCGCCGCATGTGCGAATATTTAATGGTCAGGGGGATGTC
>Ga0076152_144_pt1 | contig 17050 bp, 16 predicted proteins | sample RifGroC2_FD_68173 | JGI IMG/M metagenome (GOLD analysis project Ga0076152, IMG submission 68173) | Parcubacteria bacterium GW2011_GWC2_49_9 | reverse complement strand
CTCATTTTCCTGCTCGACAACGCGCGCTGTCGTATGGGTGGCCTTGATATGCACAACGCCCGCATTCATCCTGTACTTCATGATCAGGAGTGTGATGTCATCGGTGAGGTCGAGGACTGACCGTCGGCCGGTAGTTGTGAACTTCAACATCTCGTGCCGTATTGCCTGGTGCATTTTTCACCTCCAGTCGTGCTCTTTTGTACGTTTTTTATCCGTTGCCAATTATACTCGCCCGGCCGCTGGCTTGTAAAGCGTTGACGCAATGAGCTTATCTGGTAGACTGCCTGTAAATACAAAAAACGAATTCGTACGAAAGGGAGGGGGGAAGCTACATGGCTTTGAATCTCGGGGTTTTCGACAGTGTCGTACCCACGACAAAGCTCGATCGGGTCATACGGACGTGGACGGCAGCCGACATCACAGGCAGGCAAGGCGATGCGGTTCGCGCACACTCGATACGTGCCGCGGCCATCGCTCACGTTATCTGCATGGAACTCCATGCACAAAGGCGCATTCCCGAGTGGTCCGTACTGGGAGCTCTACTCCATGACGTATTCAAGCTCCGCCAGCTTAAAGTGATCATTTCAAACCCATCGAACCTGATGGCATTTCTCGATACGCTTTCAGTGAACCAGGGTCGTTTTCTTACGGCTCGGGGGTGGAATGCCTCCATCGTCAACGCAGCGTCTGCTGCCGGGCACGAAATACTCCCGCGATTTATTCGGCGTCCCTCGTCGATTCCCCTAGAATGCAGGATCGTCTTCTACGCTGACTTAGTGGTTTCGAATGGCGGATTTGTTACGCTCATTGATCGAATCGCGTCTGCCCGCGAGCGGTACGCCCGTATAGATGTCGAAGGCCAAACCTTCTATCACCTCGATGACCGGACCTACACAGTCCTGGAACGATTCGCTGACGCAGTGGAAAATGACTTTGCTCACTGCGTAAATCTTACGCGGCAAGCATTCCACGCCATGATTGTCGATGGAGCTGAGCACTTCCTTGCTCACGCAGGACATCGCTTGTCACGAAGCAGTCCGTAAGATAATAAGTACGTAGGATCCTTACGCCGCCAGCTCACCCGAGTTGGCGGCCTCTTCTTATTTGACGAGACAAATACTTATTGATACCGTAGGGTCGATTCGACGAAAAGAAAAACAAACCATTTCAGTGGAGGGTGAACACCATGTCCCAGACAAAGCACTTTCGACATGTCGCATTCTGGATTCTGTACGCATTCTTTACTACGCTTGCTGTATCGGGCTGCAGCGGCACCGGGCACCGACATCGTGACCTCGAGAAACGGATCAACGGTCTCGAACAAGAGGTCGACACGCTCAAGAGTTGTGCCAAAGGGTTTGGCATGGAGCTCGACACGATGGAGGATTCTCTCCGCCAGATCAGCCAACAGCTGAAAGCACACCAACGCGGGTTTGAACAGTATGCCAGTCACGGATCGCTGAACTTTGGTGGGTTTCTGGTCGACGTTGTTTCGCCTGGCCGCCAAGTCCGGATCAGTCAGGCGATTAAGTACATCCTGTCCCATAATGATCGTCTTGACTCGCTCTACGTACTCGCCTGGGAGTATTATCCCACAGCGGATGTGAAATTCGGTGCCGCACACATAGGCCAGGATTTCAAGTATATCGCTGTGCTGGATGCGCTTCTAGGTGATGAGTTCACCACGCCGCAAGGCAAGCAGGATCCCTGGGTCATCGCCGATGAAAGCGGTCCGTTGGGTAAAAAAGATTTCGCGGTGAGGACGGATGCCGCCGTCAAGCGTATCGGAAAGCTTCTCCAGGAGTTCAACAATGACATACCGCTCACAGTCATGTCGAACTTCCTTGGTGAAAAGGCGGTCACAAGGGCAATGGAAGAGCAGAGGATCGAAAACTATTATGATCTCTACCTCACCAATCCCGGGTCAGAGTACTTTTTCTGGCTTATCGCCCTGAAGCTCATCATTGAGGATCCTGCGCATTGCGGAGCCGCCTTGCCCGAAGTCCCGTATTGGCGGAGCGTCGATGCGGACACCGTGACTGTGAAGGTCAATCACCGCCTTCCAGTGCGCATGGTGGCAGACTGGTGCCGAGTTCCCATGAGGGAGATTGCTTCCCTTAATGTCGGACTTACGGGAGATGCATGGGGACCGGGCACGTACGTGCTCTATGTACCGCATGGTACGAGGAAACTGTTCTTCGACGGCCTTAGTTCGCTCCGAAAAAAGAAATGAGTGAGACTCATGGAGGACTCACTCACGCCGCCGGGCTCGATAACCCGGCGGCTTTTTCCTATCTGGTCAATTTGACACAGGGTAGCGCCGTCGAGTAATATATGGGCGCCGTCGCAGTTTATTGCGACGGCTGTGAAAAGACTGTTGATAACTTTTCCGTATGTCAAGAAAGCGCAATAAAATAGGCATTATCTTCTGTGGCGGTTCCGGGTTGCAGACAGCCGGAGGCAGGGTGGTAGAGGTACGCAAGAAGGAAGAAATGGCCGAATGGCTGAAGGAAGTACCGGAGCTTGGAATCATCGCTGAGCCGGATCCTTATTTTGTATTTGGTGGTGATGCATCGGAAATAACTCCGAGAGTATGGTCTCAGTTAGTAAAAAAAATAAGCGAGGTATACTCGTCCGTTGACGGTATAGTCATTACTCACGGGTTGGACACCATTCTCTACACAGGGGCGATGTTGTCATTTATGTTGCAGAACCTCAGCAAGCCGATCGTCCTGACCGGTTCGCCGCTTTTTAGGGAGATGCAATCTAGTGAAGAGCTCGAAGGCCTCGTTGCTGATTATCGCAACCTGGGAGTTCGCGCTAACCTTATCAATGCGTTCCAGGTAGCTACTATGGACATCGCTGAAGTGGTTATTGCCTATGGCAACCGCGTACTCCGCGCAAACCAGACGGTCAAGAGCATCCATCCGACGATCAATTATTTCGACGACTTCGCTGACGGTCTGCTCGGGAAAGTCGATTTCGGCATCAAGCTTTTTCCCCACGCAGCGAAACGAGCGAAGGGAAAACTACGCGTTGAGGACAAGATAGGCGAAGGTCTCGCGACGTTTCGCATCGATCCGTTGACGCGCCCCGAGAGTTTCGGCGCGCTTCTTTCATCTGGTTGCAAGGCTGTGCTCGTGCGTTCATACAGCGCGAATCTTTTTCCTGATTCTTTTACATCCTATTTACGGCTCGCCTACGGAAAGGGTGTACCAGTCATCGCCTATAACCTCAATGTTGCGGAAAAAACGAAGATTCGGGAAGAATACATCGTGGTCAATAGTATGACGTACGAAGCCACCATGGCGAAGTCGTTGTGGGTATTGGGGAAGACCACCAAGCCAGCGAAGTTCCGCGAACTCTTAGCTAAAGATATTGCGCATGAACTGCGCAGCCAATCCGTATGAAAATCTTTGTCCACACAACCTTTAACCATCGAGACGTGATCCGTGATGCGTACGGAAAGATTCTGGATGTGTTGAAGAATGCAGGGGTGATGGTTATTTCGAACCATGATGAAGAGGGGAAGGCCGATCTGACCCGAGCCGAGGTTGAGCGCATGAGCGACAAAGGCGAAAATCTTATAGATAAAATGGATGGAATCGTCATTGACGCCTCGATCCCTGATTCCGAAGTCGGCTACCTCCTCGCCTACGCCATTTCCCAGAAAAAGCCCGTCTTATACCTCCATGAGCGGCATTCAGGCGCTAAGAGCATGTTGTCGTATTTCGAAGGGAAAAACGTTCCCGAGTCAGTGGTTTTAAAATCATACGAGATACCGGAACTCGAAGGAATTATTACGGAGTTTTTGCAAAGGACTGAATCGGGCGACCAGGATGTCCCGACGATCAAATTCACCCTTCGCATCACGCCGAAGATCGAGCGTTTTCTGACAATGAAATCGAAGCAGTCAAGAACGACGAAACGAAGGCGGATTATTTGAGGGAGAAGGTGATTAAGAAATTTATGGAGAATACTAACAATATTGATAAAGAATAATTATGTTTGTGGCTTTTAACACAACAACAAGCAGCGGTGGAGAGGATAACAAATAATTCTAAATAGTATGCAAGTATTTCTGCTAATTGCAATCTTATTTAATCTTATCTTGGGGGTTAGTATTTTTCTAAGGGCAAGAAATGAAATTCAACTCAAATTTTCATATCTAGTTTTCTTGATCATAGTCTGGGTCGGGATTAACTTCATTCTGTATTGGTATCCGTCATACCCATACGTAAATATAAGTTATACTGTCGGCGCAATTCTTATTTGGATGATCTTTTACTGGCTTTCGCTATTCAGTAGAGTTTATGTCAAGCCTTGGATTCATGTATTAGCAATATTTGGGACGATTATTAGCATTTCAGTGAGTCTGATTCCAGTACGTTTTCTGGGAGTTGTAGTTAGCCCCTCAGCTCTAGGAGCACAGATTGAAAGGGGGGACTTATATATTGTCTATTCATTAGTATCGATTGCAATTTTTCTGGGCGGGTTATACTTCCTTACTAGAGGCTTTATGGGTTCGAAAGGAATAGAGCGCCTTCAGTATCGGTATGTTCTCCTTGGTTTTAGTATTCCGATATTTATCGTCACGCTCTTTGACTTTATTCTTCCCTTTTATGGTTATTTATGGGTAGTTAACCTTGATAGCATGACATCACTTGTCTTTGCTGGGTTCATCGGGTATGCGATTACGAGGTACAGATTCTTCGATATTGCCGTCGTAGTCCGCCGAGGAGTTATTAAGTTCGTGACTTTCGTCATCGTATTTGGTTCTTATATATATCTCGTTATTCTCATTCAAAAGCTTTTAAGCCGAAGCGATCAGAAATTCGAAAATATGAGCCTAATTATCGCTGTGTTGTTGGTTGCGGTTACGGCGGAACCTTTCAGAAAGTGGGTGTACAAGATCATGGACCGTATGTTCTTACAGCGCGAACATCAACGTGATGAAGCTTTAATGCGGCTTGACATGCTCGCAAGATCATCAGCTCATATGGCTGAAATCCTAGACAAAACAAGAAATGAGCTCGCTCAGCTTTTACCTGATTATCAAGTTGTTTTAATAACAAAGTTGCATACCGGAGACACATTTCAAGATTCGACTGGTGGTATTGTTCTGCCTGGTAATTCTCCAGTGTCAGCTTTTTTTAGCGATTACCAGCGTGCTCTGATCATTGACGAGATTCCGCATAGGCTTGGGATGTATTCTGAAGCCAGGGTTCGGCTGTTAGAAGCATCGCGGAAGTATTTTAGTCAAAATCATATTAAAGCTGTTATCCCCTTTGGCACGGAGGAGCGAATAGTGGCTATGATATTGATACGAAGCACCTCTCTGATGAAAGTATTATTTATTGATCAGATTGATGTGCTCAAAAAGATTCATTCAATATGCAACACCGCTCTCATCAATGCGGAACTTTACCATCAGGCTCTTGAACGCGCCGTAAGAAATGCTCTGTAGGAGTATTTAGAGCATACAAAGGACGGGATTTATATCCCGTTTTTTGGTATAATTACATTAGGAAAAAGAGAAATTTAATAACAAATCGCCGTCGCAATGGGGTCACACGATTAGAAGGTTATCATTTGACTCAAGCGCTACATGCGAAAAAAGGATATCGCCGTCGCTCATCTGCGCCGTCGCGGGAAGTAGGGGATAAGTAGGGAGAATTACTAATGACGAATGTCTAATTCCTAATTGATGCATGGTTTGCACGTATTTGAAGACTACAATCGGATATTAAAAATTAGGCATTAGATATTCATCATTCATTCCAACTAAATAGATCATTCACAATACACAAAAGGAGATATCGAAACGGTAGTCCGAAAACATGCTTCTTAGGAAGACCACGTGGGTCTCTTCCTAAGGTGGGCTCAATGTTCTTCGACAATCCGTAAGGAGGAGACAAGCAATGACGCATCCGACATACCCGGTCGTTGAGGAGAACGGCGACGGAACGTTTACCGCGTACATGGTCGACAAGAAAAGAGGAAGAGTATGGGGAGAATGCACGAGCCCTGACCGCATGGAGGCGATTATCGGATCCCGGAACGCGCAGCCGTCTGACGGCAAAATCAAACGGATGATCGGCTGGGTCACCAGGCACCCCATAAAGGCCGGGATTATAGTCGGTCTGTACATGATGTTTCGGAGGCCGATTCACCAGGTCGCATCGGAAGCAATTCGTCAAGTCGGAGGGTTCCTCGGGGCCGTCGGATTAAAGCCCGTCGAGGAAGCCTTCCGAAAGGTCGCTAACAAGGTGTACAACCCGGAAAGGTGGTGAAGCGGATGAGATCCATGAACCTGTCATATCGTCAATCGTCCCGCGGCGCTGGATAACAGTGTAGAGATGATGGAGTCGTCCGATTGCTGATGTCCCGTCGTGGCGTATTTGCCTCTCCCAGCATGTATGCTGGATATTCGCCGCGGGGTACTCGCCTGGTTCGGCCAGGTGAGACGATGATGATACGAAGTGCGCCAGCGCAACCAGGCGTAAGACCTGCGGGCTGCCGCATAAGTCGCCGATAAGTGTCCATCCAAAGGCCGCGCACATCATTTGCCCTTTGTGTATCTCATAGAGAGCACTGCGATAGGGGAGCGAGCAGCCGAAGATGCTCCTCCCTTCTACAGTGACCTTAATAAGAAAAGAGCTGTGGACTAGCAATACCTCAAGGGTAGCGACTCACAGCTCTATAAGCCAGATTGTTTTCTATATTGTTATCCGTAGGACAACATCGTTGACCAGACGATGCCGACTCCACTGAATGATTTAAGGTCAATCTCGCTGAAAGTTCAGCGATATGCTTCCTCTGGCAGGAAGTAGACACAGGGGTGTGTCATTGGGCGGGGAAAGAGCGATCTATAGTTAGAATACCGCGTTTGATTTTCCAGTCAAGCAGTAAAGTACCCCCATTTTTATTAGGGAAAATCAGCACATAATTCATTTTTGAGGAAATTATAGATAGACACTTCTATCCATTGACAAAACAGAGACGGCGCTAGACAGGTCGATAAGTACAACGTGAGACTGCATTGCCGATAATTTATAGAAAAAATCACCGCCGTCACCCATGACCGCCGTCGCGGGAAGGAGTGGATAAGTCGCTTGAATGCCGAATGTCTAATGACTAAACAATGCAAACAACCACGGAAGGCCGCACGTATGATCTGAAGGAAAGAACAGCAGAATTTGGTAAACGGATTATCGAATTTGCTAGGCGCATACCAACAAACCAGATTACATCACCACTGATATCGCAGTTGGTTCGATCAGGAACAAGCGTGGGTGCTAATTATTGCGAGGCCGATAACGCATCCTCGAGAAAAGATTTTAAACATAAAATTAGTATTTGCAAGAAAGAAGCTATGGAAACTACCCATTAGTTAAGGATGATCGCAGTGGCAGTCCCGGCATTTACTAATACTGCAAACGAGTTACGTCAAGAAGCGAAGGAGTTAAACCTTATTTTCAACGCAATCATCCACTCGGTCAATAAAAATCCCGATAGTTAGGCACTCGCAATTATTAATTAGGCATTAACTAGACATTCGTCATTAAGAATTAGACATTAACCAAAAACACCGTTCATTCAAACCCGGCCCTCACCATGTTGAGAGTCAACCGAAAGGAGGCACTATGACCGTGAGTCCGTCAGACCAGCCCGTTTAGGAAGATTTTCGTGGGCTTCTTCCTCAAACGGATGTTGTCGTGCACCTTGTCAACCAATCCGAATCAACCCCCAGCTCTACAAAGATGAGAAGGATGATGAATCATGAAATGGATGAAACTGGCGAGCATGATGCTCGCAATCGCGACATGTTTCGTTGCAGGGGTCCTGGTGACAGGATGTAACGAACAAGGAAGTGAACCTGCCGATTTGGTTTCGGGGGTCGACAATATCTTGAGCATAAAGCCGAATGATGTCATGCAACCCCTGGCCGCTGGAGCCGATACATGGCCGCGTCGGCTGCTTGATTTCAAGTTTCCCAATCGTTATGGGGAGGCTTGGAAGATCACCTGCGGGTATGGCTGCTACAAGCACCAATACACCTACTATCCGCATGCCGGTCGATATTCAGTCGACCTCGTACGTGTCTACAAGGCAACAACTGGGAGCTGTGTACTTGCACCTGCTCGCGGAATAGTGATCTTCGCCGGTAAGCTGTCCGGTTACGGGTGGTGCGTTATCATGGATCACGACGCTGGTCACACAGGGCTGGCGTACAAGTCGATCTCTGCACACTTTGATTCAGACCCAAACCAGTTCGTGCATGTAGGTGATGACTTACTCGCCGGTACTGTCCTCGGATATGCAGGTTCATCCGGCACTAGCAGTCCTCACATACACTTCAGTGTGTGGAAGGACAATGTGTCGGTGCCGCTTAACGACATCTCGGGCTATCACGACCTCTATCAGTATGGGGTATACTACTCCTATAATTGGCCCATTCAGCCTCCTCGGGGACAGCCTGCTTGTTACCAGAACGCCTAAGCAGGCTTCGCAAGTGTATGAGGGGAATGTAGTCTATTCCCCTCATACAAGTTTACATATTGGTTAATTAACACAATGTTATGAATAAAAAATACGTGTTAGCTATTTCTGCAGGTCTCGTCATCTTATTAGTCGCCTTAGGTGCTTCTTTCTGGTATCGAAATGAAACGACTGACTCCAAGAACGCCAATACAATTAACAGTTCGAATGAAAAAGAATTCAACAGCCAAGAACTGGGAGTCGGTTTTAGGTATCCTTCCTCATATGTGCTGTACAGCGAGACCTCGAATTTGCCCGAAAGCAACTTGGCGAATATCTATATCGACTCCGAAAACCGCGAGTACACTGTTAGTATTAACTTGTACGACTTCCCCAATAGTGTCAGTATTGATGATTTCATCATCGAACAGAAAGAAAATAATAACATTCTCCTTCCCGAACTGGTCTCGGGAGAAAGTCTCGATCCATTCGTTCGAAGTGAAAAAGTTCTGAACGGGAAGTCGTTTGTTATTTTTACGAGCAAACAAACAGGTGACAGGAGTTACTTCCTTTCAGAACAAGGCCACTTGGTAATGATTCAAGAGCAAGGGGTAAGGGATGATCGAGAGACTGTACTGGATGCAGTTGCCAGCTCGTTTGAGTTCAAGTAAAAGCTGATGGCTTATTTTCAAACCTCCATCTTCTAACTTCTTGACTAACATCCCATTTCTAACCTCAAACATCAAACCACAAAACCGTTCATTACAAGGAGGTATGCCTATGGAGAATCAACTTCTCCAAAAGTCTTGCACTTAGGAAGAAACGTGGGTCTCTTCGTAAGGCAGGATGCTCTTCGACAAAAAGCCAATAGACCCTGAAGCAGGTGAATCTTCTGAAAAGGAGAAGTAACATGGCAAAACAGATTTCCATCTTGGTGATTGCCGTGCTGTTGCATGCAACTCTGTTCGTTGGATGCAACAACGAATCACCAACAAACGCTATCCGACTCTATGAGTCCTGGATTGCACGGATGGATCCGTTCGTCACCACCGAGAGCAACGGCACATACACGCTCGACTGGAACGGCTTTCTCGCATCGATTCAGCCTGACCATGGCGCGGTGGCCAAGTACTTCGCCGGTATTGGACTACTCTCTGATGACGCGAAGATCATTGAAGAGTTGAAAGGCTCCATTCCGATTGCAAACGCTGAGATTCTGCAGGCGAACGCAAAGCGATCGAACGAGGCACTTCAGCCGGAAGTCGCAGGGGCATGTTGGACGTACTGGTGGGGTCGGCGTTGCTGCTACTGGGGAGCGGAAGGGTGGAGGATCGTTACACTCCTCGAAGCCGGTGCTTTTTTGCCGGCGCCGTTCAATGTTATCATTGGTGGGCTGGGTCTCTACCTGGCCTACTATATGTCGGTGTACAACGGCTTCTGTCTGAATGCATCGTGGGTCGGTGGCCAATGGGTTACACGCCCATAGGTATAGCTTCAGGGGGAGGAGCCAATTTCGGCTCTTCCCCCACAACTCTCATCTATTTATTCTATTGAAATCATCTAAACTAAACATATGAATTTACAGCCATACTTCATTATATATCTCATCGTTGCGGGAATTATTGTGATTTTTGTAGTCGCACATGCCAGACTTCGATATGACAAACGAGGCGTTATGATGCAAGCAGTCCAAGCGCTACTGACCTATGCGATCGGCACATACGGTTTAGCAGGTGGAATAAATTCAGTGCCAAAATTGATAGTAGTCATTGTTTTGTACGCGAGCAAAGAAAAGATACGTGAAATCAAAAAGCAAATAAAGGTTAGTTATAGCTTGATAAGCTAAACATATATTACTAAGTAGAAACATATGGATAACCAATCATCCCAGCCGGTCAATAAAACATCCACCACTGCCATGATGTGGGTAATCTTCGTAGTCGTTCTCATCGTCGCTGGCCTCGGCATCTACCTTTGGTGGCAGAGTGGGGAGAGGAATACGAACACGAATACCTTGGTAAATACTACGAACACATTGAATCAGAATGTGAATGCCGCGGTGAATACTAACAGCGCCTCAAATGTCAATACGGTGGATACGAGTGATTGGAAGACGTATAAAAACGATGCGTATGGCATTTCTTTTACTCTACCTAAAGATTGGACACTAGAAAATAAAAGAGTTACCCATGGACAGTATCAAGATAACCTTCCCTCAGATCAGCTGGTTATTAGTCCAGAAAGTTCAAGTGTGGATTTTCCAGCTGCTGGCGAGTGCGTTATATCAATTTATCCAGTCGCGAAGACGGAGGATAATGTTATTGATTGGATTAATGGGAGTGGTATTTATAGTGAGTCTGGAAGTGAGGGGCTTAACATCAAAAACACGCAAAATCGAGAGATTAACTCTATCGTTGGTACTCTTGTAAGTGAGCAAGGTCCTAACGCAACTCAAGGAAGATCCTTTTTCTTCCTCATTGATAACAATTTAGTTCGCTTCAGCTACTACTATGACCTGGATGTATCCCCACGGAGTGAGTTTATGGTCTACCGGGACACATGCGCAGCAATCCTTCAATCAATAGGCAAATAGTCTAGTAGAGCAGTTCTTTAACAATCCATCAGAGGAGGAAAGTCGTGAAGAGTAGGACACGTCTTTTTATGGCGGCAGCTCTTATAGCTGCTCAGTGTGGTTCTAAAGTCTCTGCAAGCCCTCCAGACATCGGTCTACCATTTATGGCTGGTGACGTATGGTGGTGCTCACAGGGCTGGAATGGCAGTGTATCCCATGGGGACGAAAACGCATGGGATTACAACTATGGGTTTGGTGCAAGCGACCTTGGATTCCCCCTTCTTGCTCCTGATGGTGGACGGATTGCCTTTGCGGGGAGGTCTAAGAAGCAAGACGGGACGAACAGTGCTTACGGTAATGTCGTCCTAATTGACTACGGCGATGGCTACTTTGGGCGGCTTACACATGAGGAAAGGATGGTTGTGAAAGTTGGGGAGCAGGTTCTAAAGGGGCAGGTTGTTGGCTTCTGCGGGACCACAGGCTCTACTGACAATCAGTGGCCATCTCACATACACTACAACACTCAACGGACATCTGACCCAGCGGCGAAAGACAGAACCGAAGTGTATGTTGATTTCATGGATTATCGCGGTCAGGTTGTCAGTGATGGGTACCCTATTCCCTGTAACTGCACAAGTAACCCACCCGCGAGTACCTACTACACCTCCCTCAACTCCGGCGTCTTTGACCGCGAGTTCTCGGCAAAAGGCGGATCGGCCACATTCGGCTCCTACCTCAACGAGTCGCATACCTACAAGGGCATCCACTGGTACTACGGCTGGGACAACAACGACCGCTATGACGACTACGGCGTTCCCCAACGGTGCTATATCCAGGATTTCACTGGCGGCTCATGGGGTAGGTGCGCCATCGTCTATGACGGCCTTGGAGGAGCGCGCCGAGCCAGATCACCGGTTGGCATGCCGATTACCGACGAGTACTCGACAGGCACTGGCAAAGCTAGGCAGGAAGGCATCTATGGGTATCTATTGTATATCAAAGGTGCTAGCCCTGACGTCGACATGAAGTCTTATCCTGTGGCCGCCCCGGGCTGGGCTGGCAGGTGGGATGCGAGCTTTTCCTACCTTTTCGCAATGGCTTATGACAGGAACGGCAAGTCGGTGTCAGTAGGTAATGCGACCGAAAACGTCGTGCTTGGATGGAGCGGCACGCAGTACCATTGTCAGCGATTCAGTGGAGGGACTCGGGGTAAGGGCATGCTCGTCTATGACCCTGCTTCGTCGGTAGACAGCTGGAGCGCTCACCCAGGCAACAACTTGGCCTACTACCTCTACGGCAAGTTCTACACCTACTGGACCACTGTCAGCGCAGTCGGGCCGTGGATCCTCGGCGCCCCGACCACTGACCGCAGCGGATCAACCCAGTACTTCAAGTACGGTCGGATGGTGGAGGTAACGCTGCCCAACGGCTACAAAGTGGTTAAGGCCTATAACCGTTCAGGTTCCCTGATCTGGACAAGCCCGCAGTTTTCGGCAAAGGTCGTTGCTGAAAACGACGGAGTCGAGCAGGACAGCGAGGAAACCGCACCCCTTCCGGCCACCTTCACCCTCTCACAGAATTACCCGAATCCCTTCAACGCAGAGACGGTGATCGGGTATGAGCTTCTCGAGGCAGGACAGGTCAGGGTCGACGTCTTCAACATCCTCGGACAGAGGGTAACATCGCTCGTTAACGACTGGCAGGAAGCTGGTAAGCACACTGTTTCGTGGGCCGCTTATCAGCAGTCTTCCGGCATCTACTTCTATCGCATCCAGGCGGGTAACCGTTCGGAGGCGAAGAAGATGGTGCTGGTAAAGTAGCTAGTTTCTTTAGTTTTTCACCCCCGCAGGCATGCATAAAGTGCTTGCGGGGTTTTCGTATGTTAAAGGATTTCAGGTGATGCAAAGCTATTGGACCATTACAAAAACTTGAAAAAATGTGGGATTTGTGGTATGGTACAAATGGTCAATGGAGTTTCATCGCCGCTCGTGAATACAATAACAAAGATAAAACAAATTAAACGTAATCTAGAATTCTGGTGGTTTTATAAAAACTTTTACAACCACTTCTTTTTTTATACAACCGAACAGGAGAGTGAGCTGAAGGAGCTGTTCAAGATAAGATATAGAGTCTACTGTGAGGAGTATAATTACATAAGTAAGGAGAATACCAAAAATGGTCTTGAAAAAGATGAGTGGGATAGTCACTCAACTCACTTTATTATCCGTGACGAAGAAAAAGAGATTGCAGCTACGGTTCGCATGATTCTCAATTCAGATGATAGTTTTCCGTTGTTGGGCAACTTTAAGATTGATGTTGATACTAGTAGTGTCAATTTGTCTAAAGCCGCAGAAATTTCTAGACTAATAGTGACAAAAAAATATAGGAGACATCATCTCCTACTAGTACTTATTAAGGGGATGTATTTGTTCGTAAAAGAAAAAGGAATTGAAAATGTATTTAGTGTTATGGATGACAAACTGCTCCCGATGTTGACAAAAATAGGACTGCCTTTTCGTAAAATCGGCCCGCCCTCAATTTATCAAGGGTTAACTTATCCTTGTATGCTAAACGTCAAAGAATTTGAAATATGTCTACAAGAAATTGACCCAAGATTGTTGAAGTTTATTTCAGAAGGAGTCATTAAGTACGATGGCACGAATCATAAATATTCAGTTTCATAGCCACAACGTAGCACTATGATAAGAGCGTTAGTAAAAATTGGTGGTACTGTTACATCCTTAATTGGTAGTGTATTATTTTTTATTTTTGGTGAAAGCTTACTTATTTCATCCATTGTGTTTTTTGGCCCATTACCAACTTTAATAATATTTGACGTTACTTTTACAGCATTTTCAATTGTAATAATATACGTCTATTTTAAAAAAAGGCAATCGGGAAATAAAGTTATCTTAAAAATTGAAGGATGGGTTGAAAAAAAAGAGAAACAACTTTCAGAATCGAAAGTAAGACTTCTTAGGTTTGGTAAATTACTCGGGATCTTGTTCTTTAGTTTGACCGCTGGTCCGCTGCCTACTTCAGTACTTTTAGGTGTTATTGGGTATGATCTCAAATGGTCCATAATAATATCGGTCACTATAAACTTTATTTTTTTCGCAGTTTGGATTACACTTTACTCAAGCGGGATTAATTTATTTTTCTAGGTATAGATTATGGATTACTTTGAGATGTTCGATAGAAATATTGGGGTAATCACCATGGAAGAGCAGCGATTGCTCCGAAAGATTAAGGTGGGTATAGTGGGATGTGGAGGAATGGGGAGCACATCAGGTCAAATTTTAGCTAGGACCGGAATTGAAAGCTTCACAGTAGCAGATCAGGACACCTTTCAATCAGTTAATATTAATAATCAGTTTACTGCATTCAAAAGTACACTTGGTCAAAATAAGGCTGTAGTTCTTGCAAAATTTATTCAAGATATTAATCCAGCTGCAAGTGTAAAAGTGTATAGCGAGGGCTTACAAGATGGTAATGTTGATGAGTTTGTAGGCAATGTTGATATTGTTTTCGACTGTGTTGATTACAACGAGCTTTACTACTCTTATATTCTAAATAAAAAAACACGTGAATATAACAAATATATGCTAACTCCGCAGGCGGTAGGATATGGCGGTAGCGTGTTGGTTTATGATCCAAAAGGAATTTCTCTTAATGAGTATTTAGGACTTCAAGAAGGGTTAACAAAAAAACAGATTGACAAGTTTACCATACCGCCTGAAAAGTACTCCCCAATTATTCCATCGTACGTTGATAGTGAGACTATTGAAAGAACGGTAATGAAGCAAATACCTATTCCAAATATTGCACTCGCCCAGACCCTTATTGCGAGCATCATGGTCTCTGAGGCGCTATTTATCCTTTTGAAGAAGAGGGAACCTGTCACTGTGCCCAGTGTAATTGCGGTAGACTGTTTAGAGAAGAAATTCGTGATGAGATAATTTACAGATGTTAGATCTCACAGTACTACTAGTAGTCAGTTTTCTAAATTTTCTTTTGGGTGTTTTAGTATATATTAGAAATCGTAAGAGTATAGTGAATATACTCTTCTTGTTATTTATAATATCCATTCTGTTATGGATTATTTTTAATTTTTTTGTCGACTCTTCAACAACAGTTGAAACAGCAATTTTGCTAACAAAACTAACATTCACGGGAGCCTTTTACATTCCAGCTTTTTTGCTTCTTTTTACATTTGTTTTTCCTATGAGGCGTGAGTTATCCTGGAGAAGAATCACTGCAATAATATTTCCGGCGGTATTTTTTTCACTGTCAATGTTCTCAAGTTTACTAGTAAAGGGGGTTGAAGATATTAATATACATCCAATAGTTCCTCTTTTCGGTCCCATGTACTACATGTTTGTGGTTTACTTTGTTTTTTACATTGTTTCCTCGTTTATTTTACTGATAAAAAGCTATAAACATTCAAATGGAGTCCAAAAAGTTCAACTCACATACCTATTTTTTGGATTATTATTGTCCGTAATTTTTGGTGCAACGACAAACCTAGTACTTCCATTAGTTGGTCACTCCCAGCTAAGTAATCTTGGGAGCTATTCAACTATTTTTTTAGCATCTTTCACTGCCTATGCTATTACGCGCCATCACTTTTTAGATATTCGTATTATTATTCTCAGGACAATCACCTATTCTTTGATAGTTATTTTGATTTCGGCATCTATTATAGGATTAGCTATTCTACTCCCTGATCGGCTAAATGCTTCCATTTCCAACAAAACATTTATTGCTGTTATAGTATCTGTCTTTATCGTCCTCATCCTCGACCCCCTAAAACGCTTCATTGCGAATATAACCGACAAACTCCTCTATAAAAAAGGCATCGACTACCAAAAGCTTCTCTCCGATCTCTCCAACGTCATCAACCAGGAAATTGACCTCGACAAACTCGTAACGCAGGTCGAGCACCAACTGGTAGATAAGCTCAAGATCAGCAGGACGGCCATCCTGGTCGCCCCCACGAAGCAGGGGGACTTCTATGTCCGTGGGCAGGAGGAGCATAAGAGGAAGTCGATCAAACGATCAAGCGCTCTCATGCGATATCTCGTCAGTGACAGGCGCGTTGTCGTGCTCGAGGGCTTGGAGCGGAAGATTGAAGACACGTCCGAAGACACGGAACGGAAACCGCTCGAAGAGTCAAAAGCCGAACTGGACGGCCTCGACGCTTCCGTCGTAGCACCGGTGGTGATAGGGGAGAATGTCAACGCGATCATCGTGCTGGGCCGCAAGATGTCCGGAGACCCTTTTGGCGACGATGATATTAATCTTCTCGAACTCTTAGGCCCTCAGCTCGCGTCAGCGATCGTGAAATCCCAGCTCTACGACCAGATCCGCCAATTCAACGTCAAACTGCAAAAAGAGATCGACATAGCCACGCACGACTTGCAGTCCGCGAACGATCAACTGCAGGAGCGCAACCGTCTGCTCCAAGTCATCCAAAACATTACAAATCTAATGACCAAGTCGCTGAACTTGAAGAAAGTGACGCAGGACATCGTCGATTCGATAGACAAGGAAATGAACTATCTCGGCGGGGTCCTGCTGTTTCTCGGCAAAGACAAGCGAAAAATCTTCCCCGAAGCCCTGACTGAGAAGGGAGCAATTACTAAGACTGTCCTAAGACTGCTCCCGAAACCGCTGACTGAGTATCAGGGGAACTTCCAGGATGACAGCACCCTTACCGTCAAAGCTATGAGGAGCGGCAAGATGGAAGTGGGAGAAAACCTGTCAGACTTCTTTTCACCGCCTATACCTCCGAGAATCTGCGATGCGATACAGTTCGCCATCAATGTCAAGTCGGTGGTGGCCGTCCCGATTTTTTCCGAAGAAGTGATCGTCGGTGCGCTGGTCTACACGCATAATATGCCAGCAAGCGAGCTAAGGAAAACTGATTTCGAAATGATGCAGTCGCTTGCGAGCCAGACGGGCGTCGTGTACCGCAACATTGAGCTCTATCGCCAG
>Ga0076152_115_pt1 | contig 21603 bp, 17 predicted proteins | sample RifGroC2_FD_68173 | JGI IMG/M metagenome (GOLD analysis project Ga0076152, IMG submission 68173) | Parcubacteria bacterium GW2011_GWC2_49_9 | reverse complement strand
CTGGCTCTTTGCTCTAAGCTCTCAGCTCTTTTGCTTCTTCCTCCCCACCTTCTCGTAGACCGCGAGTGTCTCCCGCGCGCACTTTTCCCATGAGAACTGCGCGGACTGCTTCGGACCGGCCTTTTTAAGACGTTCTCTCAAGCGCGCGTCGGTCAGCACCTTCCGCAGTGCTGCCGCAATCTCATACTCATGCTCGGGATTGATAAGCACCCCTGCTTTTCCCACAATTTCGGGCATTGAGGAGACGTTGCTGGCAATGACTGGACACCCGAGCGCCATGGCTTCCACAAGTGTCAGTCCAAATCCTTCGTAACTCGACGGGTTGATAAAACAGGCCGCCTTCTTCATCAAGTCAAACTTCTCGTTCGTGGTAACGTAATCGAGAAACCGCACCGCTTTCCCAAGCTTCAGTTCATTGACTTCTTTAAACACATCCTCAGACTTATACGATTTATGGCCAGCAATGGCTAACGGGTACGCGCTGAATTTTTTGTCCCAGGTGATGAGTTTTTTATATGCACGAAGCAGCGTACCGAGGTTCTTCCGCGGCTCCAGGGTACCGACGAACAAAATAAACTTGTCACCGAGCTTGAACCGTCTGATATCATCTTTTCGGCTTTTCAGCTTGATTCGTTGGGTACTGACACCTTCGTAAATGACCGAAACCTTGGCTGATGGAACATTAAAAAGGTCCTGCAAGTCTTTTTTCGTACTTTGGGAAACGGCGATGATTGCATTTGCTTTTCGGAGACTCTGGGGAACAAGAAGTTTCGTAGAAAAAATCTGCGAAGGAAACCATGCGGGGTTCTTATAAATAGCCAGATCGTGCACAGTGACGACTTCTTTGCGCGGGTAGGTAAGTGGTAGCGAAGTAATCGGCGAATGATAGAGGTCCAATCCGTATTTCAAAAGGTACGCGGACATCAGCATGTGCGTATACGTGAACGGAAGAAACGCCTTATACTTGGAGAACGGAAAATGTCGGATTACTACATTTTTCTTGCGGAACTCATTCGTATCACGCATTCGGTAATCGAAAAACAACACATACTGGTTCTTTTTGTCTATAGTGATGAGGTTCTTTACTAAGTGGTATGTATAATGCCCCACCCCGGCCCGTTCGCCGGATGAAGGATTCAGGATTGTTCTGCAATCGATGCCGATTTTCATTTTCAATTTGCGAATTAACGGATTATCGAATTGCGGATTGATTTTCAGTAAAAGTTAATTCATTAATTCTTTAATGCGCAATTCGCCAATCACATCTTCTCTGGTGCCGAAATGCCCATGACCCCGAGAACGTCCGCGAGCACTATCTTCGTCGCCTGCACCAGGGCATAGGGTTCAGACTGAATAGATTCACCATCAATCACCCGTACATTCGTATAGAAATCGTGAAAGATCGTGGCAAGCTCGTGGGCATACGTGGGAAGCTTCTGCGTCGCGTGCATCCTGGCAACGTCTTCGATCAGCTCCGGCCACTGGAGTAATTTGACCATCAATCGTTGTGAGCTTGAATGCGAATCCGTTAATCCGTTAATCCGTGAACTCGTTAATTTCTTCGCCTTCCTAAGTATACTACAAATTCGTGCATGGGCATATTGAACATAATAGACGGGATTCTCTTGGCTTTTTTTCTTTGCGAGATCCAAGTCGAAATCCATGTGGGTTGTGAACGCATGCATAAGGAAAAAGTACCGAGCCGCGTCTACGCCCACGTCATCGATCAACTCTTCCAGCGTCACGAACGTGCCGCGGCGTTTCGACATACGGACTTCCTGTCCGCCTGACAACAGCCTGACGAGCTGGAAAACAATGAGCGTCAGTTTTCCCTCATGCCCGAGTGCCTTCATTGCCGCATACATGCGCGGCGCATACCCGGCATGGTCAGCCCCGATGAAGTTTATAACCTTATGAAACTTCCTTTTGGTGAGTTTGTCATGATGGTATGCTATGTCGGGAAGAAAATACGTCGCGTCGCCATTAGAACGTATGAGGACGCGGTCTTTTTCGTCGCCGAAGTTCTGCGTGCGCAGCCAGACAGCACCGTCTTGTTCGTAGATCAGCTCAAGCGACCGGAGGATATCGAGCATACGATCGACTTTCTTTGATGTGTACAGCGTCTTCTCGGAAAACCACTTACCATAAGTGATACCGAGTCTGCGCTTCACAAATCGTTGGATGTCCGCGAGCATCTTTTTTAAGATACGTCCCTTAATTTTATCTCTGATTTCAACCAACGAATTATTGCCGAGTTTATAATTCGGTAGGTACAATGAACGGGCAATTTCCTCTATATACTGGCCCTGATAGCAGTACTCCGGATATTCCATTTGAATACCCTGTGACTGCCAATAACGTCTCAATACGGATTCGGCGAGAATATTTACCTGATTGCCCATGTCGTTGACGTAGTATTCCCTCGTCACCGCGTACCCGGCTCTCTGGAGCACGCTCGAAAGCGCATCACCCATAAATGCCCCGCGCCCATTGCCGAGTGTAAGAGGCCCAGTAGGGTTCGCTGAAATGAATTCTACGTTGACCCGTTTGCCTTTACCCATCTGACTACTCCCGTAGCGCTGTTTCTGGGTGAGGATAGTTTTTACCTCTTTCCGGAGTGTTTGGATGGAAAGGGAAAAATTCAAAAAACCGGGACCAGCAACCTCCATCTTATCTATGCCTGGAATTTTCCAACCATCGAGGAGCTTTTCCGCAACTTCTCGTGGTGGCAACTGCACGATAGGACTTAAGCGCATCGCTACATTCGTAGTGTAATGTCCAAATTGAAATTCTGGAGGGTATGTTACTTCAGCAACTATCGAGCCGACGTCAAATGCATGCTGTGTGTGGGGCCATAGAGCAACAATGCGTTTTTTTAATCCTAACTCGAGTTTAGTCTTCGTGGTCATGATATAAATAGTATATCACATTAACGAATTAGCGAGTTGGCGAATTGCGAATTAGCTATTACGTGTAATGTCTTTGTATGTGGGAAATAACCGAAAACTAATACGCCAATACGTAATTCGCTAATACGTTAATTTTAGATAAAGAAAAAGCCCCGTCTGTCGCACATGTGGTACGAGTAAACAGGGCTGGAATACATTGTTGTAGAGGTTCGAAGGTCAGTTCATGAGCGACTTGGGATTCAGCCCTTGGAGCGACTTCGGAACGAACAGGCCGTCCTTGCGGATCAGCTTGCCGTCGAAGTAAATCTCTCCGCCGCCCATGTCCTCGGATTGGACACAGACGATGTCCCAATGAACACCGCTCTTGTTGCCGTTGTTGGTACGGGCGTAGCAATCTCCGGGAGTCAAGTGGAAACTCTCCCGCCGCTTCTCATCGAAGAGGATCTCGCCGTACGTGTTGGTGATCAAGGGGTGAAATGCAAGTGACCACTCGCCGAAGTACCGGGCACCCGGATCTCTATCAAGGATCCGATTCAGTGCGCTTTCGCTGCCAATTTGGCAGGTGGCCCCCACAATCCGGCCCTTCTTCACATCGAACCTGATACCCTCGAAGATATGGCCGTCTTGGCTAATCGTCTTCGTGTTGTACTGCGCCACGCCGTCCATAGAACGCCTGACTGGCGCGGTAAACACTTCTCCGTCGGGGATGTTGATCTTCCCGATGCACGGAACGGCACCAATACCTTTGATGCTGAAGGTGAGGTTCGTATCGCCGGGGCCGACGATTCGAACCTGATCGGTCTGCTCCATGAGCCGTTGGAGCGGACGGGCGGCCCTCGCCATTCGGGCGTAGTCGATGCCAACACAGGCGAAAAAGAAATCCTCCAGTGCTTCGGTGCTCATGCCGAAGAGTTGGGCCATGGCGGGTGTCGGCCAACGAGTCAACACCCAGTTTTCGACTGCGGTACGCACCCCGAGCGTCGGGCGACGAAAGTAGCGAGACCAGAGTTTCATCGCATCCTCCGGTACATCGCTGCCGTAGAGGATATTGCCGAAATCCCTGATCAGAATCCCTTTGTCGGCATCAAGCATTGTGAGCTCGACGTTCGCCGCGAACTTGAAGAGACGTTTGTCGGCGCACGAAATCATCTGACGCCACAGGCGTTCGTTACTCCGTCGTGGGTAGGGTAGGCCACCGGCTTTCTGCACGGCAATCATCACCGCGCGGACAAATTCGATAGGGGTGTTCTCCATCACGTCGATGTACACCACTTCCCCCGGTTGAACTTCGATACTGTAGTTCACCAGGGTGTCCGCGAATTGCACATACCTCGGATCCATCTGGACCCTCCTCTCTGCTAAGTATTCGATTGATACAGGACAACTGTTGATTTTTGCGATTAACGTATCTTAGTCAAGATGAAGCAAAAGGGCAAGCTATAAGAAAAGGGCGAGTAGAAATGGTCCACTCGCCCAACATTGACATGCATACCAAAAATGGCTAGCGTGCACAATGCAGAGCGTGCATTGGAACCTACCAGTCCTAGACCACCAGTCAAAAGACCAGGTTCCATTGCCGCTCTGTTTATTTTGAGGTTACTCGCGGTAGTACACGGGATTCATGTACGTGTTGCGCGCGCCGTGTACCACCGGATCCGGCCGCGCGTTAAATTCCATCCCGGCCAGTACTCCATCGAAGAGATACAAGCCGTGCTTCGTATACAGCTTGCGTTCCGTCGGCTCGCCATCCGCACCGGCGACAGTGAGACGTTCCTCAGCGGGATAAAACTGCTGAGCGATCCAGCCGTCTTGGGCCCTGCTGATAAGCTCTTGCCATTTGCCCTTGCCAGTCCGGCAGCCAAGGTACATCCTACGGCCGGATGATCCGGCGGGATCTTTCAGTACCCACTCATCGCGCTTCAGTGATGCGAGTGGCACCTTTCGATCCGGAAACCGGACCTCAACACCATCAATGACGCCGATTTCAGGAAACGCACCCTTGAGAATGGCATATCCTGGTCCGAGTCGGCCACGGAAAAGCGACGCAAACGGTTCGATGGAGAAAAGGTACATCCACATCTTGTTGCCAATGAAGCGGCGAAAGAGTGGTGACAACACGCACCGCTCGTCAGGGTATCCCGCCTTTAAAATCTCATAGGCAGGATCGCCTTCTTTGATCCTAGAACGGATGACGGCGGTTGGTTCACCAAGCTTTAGTTGGTCCGGCTCGATGAGTTGGGCATTCAATCCGCTTCCGGTGAGTGCCCGGCGAAGGTTTTCAAAGTTCTTCCAGTCTCCGTCCCGCTCCCGAACGACGATGTTCACGCCGACCGACTCACCGGGCAGATGGCGCTTCGATGCCCAGTCATCAACGCACTGCCGGACGACGTGGGCAAATGCTGCTCCCATCGGCAGTGAATGGACTAATGGATCGATATTGCCATTCACCATCGCTTGGTGAGCAATTATATCGCCCACCCCTGCTGGACGGGTGCTGTTTATGTCCAGCACCTTCCAGCACTCATCGATGAGTAGTGCGTCCAGCCGAACGAATGGATGGATGACGCCGTAGCCAGGATCGATGTGTCCCTTCTCCCACTCTTCATCGGTACACATAGCACGAACCAGTGCACAATCTTCGAGTGGTAAATGATTCGCACGCGCCATTTGGAAAATCTCCATCTGCGCGCGCATGAACGGCGGCCACAGTGAAGCGAGCTGGCGAGCATGTTTGATCGCCGGACGACTAAGAACGATGGGTTGCAGCACCGGTTGAATCACTTCTTCAATCATCGGGCCCGTGCTGGTTTGCACCTCATGTGTCGGCGAAGGAAATGGGTGCCCGCCTGATGAAAGGAATTCGAGCCGCTCCGGCGGATAGCGGTATACGACTCCTCGGTCGAGGAGTTCACTGCAGAGCTCATGAATCGGTTTCATGAGTAACCTCCTTACGGTTGGTTGTGAATGAACAGCGTTTGTGTTCTGTTTGTATTCGTACTGCCTAGACTCCGATGCTTCCAAGCTTCGTTCCTGTCCTGATTACATCTTTTCCTTTTATAGTGAGTAAGGTTCCTGTGATCGGCGTTATCACCTTTTTCGCTTCAAACGTCGGAAAACAGGATACGGTTCCAATCTGCTGACCGGCAACGACTGTTTCGAGTGGTTTCACTAAGGGGTCAAAGATTCCCGCATCGTCGGCATAGAGGTATTTCGCTGAAAACCGTTTGATCTCTTTACTCTGCCCAAGTGGCGCTTGGAATCCTTCGAAGACGTTTCTCACCCCCGTGGCTATCCGCGCGATGAGTCCGTCGGAAATCATCTGATAGTTAGGCATTTCGATGAATACCGATGGGATGCCTTCCCTCGCCAGCGCGCCGTCGAAACTCCCGTTGAACCTGCGGTCCTCACCTTTTTTTTCATCAACAGCCCACACGACATCTGGCTGCAGCAACTGGATCATTTTTTCCACGGTATAACGGTCTGCTTTTTCATTTTGTGCGTACCCGGCCAGGAATGGAGCCTGGCGTGAAAAAGTGTGCAGATCAATCACAAAGTCTGATGTTTTTGCCATGGAGAAAATCGTGTCTGCAATCCGGGCAGAAAAATCGCCATCGGCTCTGCCGGGATACTGCCTGTTCGGATCTTTGCCTTCGATAACCTCATTTCGTTGCCCAAAAACGAATCCGAATGGGTTGGCGATTGGAATGATGGTCATGGTCCCCGTCTGAGGAGGAGTTTTCAGCAACTCTTTAATTATCCACAGGGGGCTCCATTCGCCGCCATGTTGGACAGCTGTTATGAGCCCTTTGGGGAAGCCTGAACCTACTTCGAGATATGGAATCTCGACGGAAAACGTCCCGACTGCCCCGATTTGAAGTTTATTAACTGTCATATTCGTACATTTGTAATAATTCGTAAGGTATTTAATAAAAAAGCCTCGAGCGGGTGCTAGAGGTTTCTTACTACTGGATAGAATTATGTCGAATCGTACTAGACCATACTTTCTCCTAACAGTAAAGAAACCTCGCCGCCAAAGCGACGAAAATACCAGCGGTGCTTTTTGAGGTTGTTCTGTTTGAGTGAAGTAAGAGTCATAATGTAGTAAGAGATTACACCTTCTTTGAAATGATGTCAAATGAATGAAGAATGGGGCTTAAACGAAGATTCGCCTAAGCCCCGAACTATTGCCGCCGGATGGAATCGAACCATCGACCTCAGGGGCCACAGCCCTGCGCGCTACCAACTGTGCTACGGCGGCTGTCTATTTCCAAAGAACATTTCTAGTCATGGTACCGGGGGAAGGAATCGAACCTTCGATCTCTGGACCCACAATCCAGCGCTTTTCCAATTAAGCTACCACCGGCAAAGTAAGCAGGGAGGACCAAGTAACTGAACCCTCCCTGCGTGACAAGATACGAACGCGCGCTTTGTGTAACGGGTTACTTCGGATTACCTTCCGTGAAACAGTTGATCGCTTCTCCCACTGACTTCTTGTCTCCACGCCCCACTTCTTTCCATGATTCGCTGTGTGGAGCAAGCAACTCCTCAAGCGTGGTAAACCCAGTCTCGGTGACGGCAGTGCTGAGACATTGACGGATGGATGTATTGACTTCCAACCGTTCAACGATTAGCTCGCTGCTACCCCGAGAGATCCTGAAGAACTCTACCTCTCCTCGCACAACAACTGAGGGAAGATACAGAAACCTTACATGGTCGTGCATAAGCCCTCCTTATTCGCGCACTCGTACTCTTCTGACAAAGAACATTCTTGATTAAGGGTGGGTGGGAAGATTTGAACTTCCAACCTCTGGGGCCACGACCCAGCGCTTCAACCTGGCTTGAGCTTCACCCACCATAGATATATGAAACACCCCACAAACAAAATACCTCTTGCACTGAAGAGGTATTGCGAGGTGTTAACTAGTTCAACACAGCACGACGCCTCTTCAGTGAAGAGATGCGCGATGATGATGGATTGAATTGTTGGAACCTAACCGCAATCGTTTAACTGCCAACTGATACCCACCTTGACCGCGGTTAAACCAGGTAGCTACTCGCGCTACCGTTGTAGTGCTTACCTTTAACTTACTGGCAATGTCACGGTACGAAAATCCTTTGATGAGGAGTTTGACCATCTGCCATCGATCAACCATGTCGGTAATCTCCTCGAGTGTGCACAAATCACGAAAAAACCGACGGCATTCGTCTTTCGTTTTGAGAGCTAGGACCGCTTCAAACAGGTCGTTTGCTTTTCGATCGTTCCAGTTTGTCGAGCGCTTAGGCATAGGGAAGTGGGGGTAGATGACTGTATCAATGTGTTAATACGTTGATACATTACCACCACACCAAAACAGTGTCAATATCAGTTATCCACACCTTCAGAATATATAAACACCCGCGATGCGGGTGTAAGAGCAAAAGATAATGCGTGTCGGTGTAAAGAGCTGACGGGCACTCTAGAGATTGAGTTCTACTCGGTAAAGAGTGCGCCCTAAAGAAAGAGCTCGACGCGGTAGATGATGAATTTTGCATAACCATACTCACCTACCGGGTGAGAGTTATACCCGAGCTTGGTGAACGTAACCTTCGTGAATCCGCGGCTCTTGTACTCTGCCAGAATTTGATCGCACATACGTTCCGACAGGTCAAGTTCCGGATACTTCATAAACTCGAAAGGATGTGTGCTATGGGGTTTACTACCATCCGGATTCCACGCAATCACAGCTGCAACTCCGCCGTTAGTCACATGAGTGGTTTTAAGGTGACTTAATTCGGAATCAACAGTTGCGCAGAATAGCTTGGCGACTCGTTTCTCCTCCTGGGCGATCCTGTCCAAGAACGATAGTGGATTAGCCGGCGTTAGTGGCTTTACGAGTGTTGGTTGCGCCATTTGCTTTTTCCTTTTAAAGAACATACATCCTCCTTTGTGGAGCGTTTTGGAACGGTTCACTGTTTACTGCGTTTGCCAATGGGGAAATATAGTCCTAAACTTGCGATTTGTCAAGCTAGGTTAGACACAATTCCGCTTCCTTGGTGTATACTGAAAGAGCATGATATTTTCAATAAAACACGTATGAACATACATCGAAACCTTATACCGATAACGATCACTGTAGTTGTGAGTCTACTTGCTGTTAGTATGGCCGGCATAGGAGTGTACTACCGCATCCTACGTGACGGGGAATTAAATTTGAACGCGACTGAAAACGTCGTCGTTAACATAGGGCTCGGGAACGTCGCCGCGATTATTACCGACGAATCTGCGGGTGGGGCGTGCCCGGAAGGTCAAGTAAAAGGCGTTAATACAGAGGGGCCCTGGGTGACTATTTCCTGTAAAGAAACGTCTGAAGATTATTTGAGACCCTGCGTGACTGCTTCCAATTGTGAGCATGGATGCTTTGCAGTCGCAGATGATCTAGCCGCATTAGAGTGCGCAGCTCAGAGTGATAATTGGACTACGTGCTCAGGAATCTCTGGCGTGTGCGGTGGAGATGGTAACCTGGGAATCCTTGTCAGTGAAGGAAGCATCCTCCGGGTGAGTGCCACGACCGACACTTCTGATACGACCACGACAAATACGAACTCACGCTTAGTGGATACGACAAACAACGGTACATGCCCCGAGGGTCAGTTGAAAAGCACGTACACTGATGGTTCAACTACGTATGTTTCATGCAAAGACGCGCCAAAGGATTATGGACAGCCCTGCAGTAGCTCTGCTCAGTGCGAACACGAGTGCTATGCTGATGAAGCTGAAGTTGCTGCAAAGGAATGTACTACCCAAGCGGGCGACTGGACTGCGTGTCCTGGCATTACCGGCGTTTGCGGAGGTTTGGGTCAGATTGGTGTCATGCTCAATGATGGCAGCATTCGTCATTATGAACTCTACTAAATGTATACCGGATGCCTCAATACGCGTATAACAAGAAAGGTGCATTCAACTACCACATCCACGAGACATTCGAGGCGGGTATTCAGTTGACTGGCGCGGAGGTGAAATCAGTAAAGGCAAAACAGCTTGAACTCGTGGGGAGCTACGTTTCTCTCCGCGATAACGGCTTATGGCTCGTCGGGTGCCATATTACCAAGTACCGTCATGCCGCGCGGGAATCAAACGAGGACCCCGACCGTACACGAAAACTTCTAGTAAAGAAATCGGAGCTGAAGACCCTGATAGGAAAGATGACCTCGGAGGGCTTGACATTGATCCCCCTCTCTCTCTATAGTAAGGGGAGCTTTGTCAAGGTTGAAGTTGCTTTAGCGCGCGGAAAGAAAAAGGCAGACAAGCGCGAATCGATACGGAAGAAAGAAGCTGACAGAAGAATGCGGAGCAAGATGTTCCGAAGACGGTAACATAACGATTCCGGACCGATTGGTACATTCGTACCAATACGTATATTCGTACGGTATAAGGGGATGCTCATAATCGACAGCGTTCATTGTCATTCCAACTGCAAGCCGTCCCTCGTGGGGATACGACGTTAAACTGGTTCCACATTTACACAAATGCCAAGTCATTTGTCAGCAAGGTGAAGACTGCGTTTGCTAACACATTCGCACCTTCCTTTGCGCCTGTTGTCGCCTAACCGTGACAACCATCTCCACTTCTGATTCCTCCTAGGGAGACCGGAGGTGCTACATTCGGAGGACCATGATGAGGATGTTTGGACTCATCACGCGTACTATCCAAGCTCGGGTATGAAAAGCTTTTTCCTATTTTGACTTCTCATATCGACATGTTAAAATAGGACAGCTTGGAGACGTTGGATGGCTAGCGCGCTACACAGGGGTGTAATGCCCCTCATCTCCACCACCAATCACCTACTTAATGATTAACTGCCAATACAATTAGCACCTCGAAGCGCTACCGCTTGAATTTTCAGATCCGGGTACCGGATGTACGACTCGTTGATGAAAAAGGTCAGCAAGTAGGCGTCGTTTCCACCCAGGAAGCGCTCCGAATGGCGCAGGCAGCGGGCCTCGATCTCGTTGAGGTGTTTCCGAACGCCCAACCGCCTGTAGCAAAAATTATCGACTACGGCGCGTACCAGTACCGGCAGGAAAAGTTAGAGCGTAAAAGCAAAGCCAAACAGAAACGCGTCGATATTAAAGGCATCCGCATCTCACTGAACATTGGCAAGCATGACCTCGAGATGAGAAAAAGCCAGGCGGAGAAGTTTTTTGAAAAAGGTGACAAGGTTTTGCTTGAAATGATCCTTCGTGGGAGAGAAAAGGCGCACGCCGCCAGGGCATTTGAAATGATTCGTGCATTCGCTCGGTCGTTCGGTGAATCAGTCCATGTGGAGCAAGATGTGTCGAAATTAGGAGGACGTCTCACCATGCTGATCGCAAGAAAGAAGTAAAGAGTATACACTCATGCCAAAACTGAAAACCCATAAAGCAACGACGAAAAGGTATTGGAAAACGAAAAACGGAAAAATTCTCCGGCGTAAATCCGGCCAGGATCACTTTAATGCTAGAGAGTCAGGCAATATTACCAGGAGCAAACGGCGTGATGTTGAAGTAAACCCTTCTTTTAAACGAACTGTGGGACGGATGATCCCCTACTAACCATATGCGCGTCAAACGAGGAACAATTAGAGCACGGAAGCGATCACGACTGCTAAACCGGGCAAAAGGCTTCAGGTGGGGAAGAAAAAATATCCCTCGGCTGGCAAAGGTTGCCGTCCTCAAGGCCGGCGTCCACGCGTATCGTGACCGTCGTCGAAAGAGGCGTGACTTTCACCAACTGTGGAATATTCAGATTAATGCCGCGGCACGAGTGAATGGAACCAAGTATTCACAATTGCTCAATTTGCTCAAGCGATCGAACATCAGCCTGAACCGCAAAATGCTTGCAGAGCTTGCCGAAAGTCATCCGAAGGTTTTCACCGCAGTTGTCGCCCAGGCCCAAAAATAGGAACATGCTCGCAAGAGCTCGCGTGACAGTTCTTTATGCTGTGCCTGTACAGGGACTCAGTACCCTGGTACAGTAAGAAACACTTTTCATTGAAAACAAATCATCCGCAATGCGGACCCATGGTGTAGCCCGGCTAACACGTCTCCCTGTCACGGAGAAGATCAGGGGTTCAAATCCCCTTGGGTCCGCATTGCGGAGGAGTTTAATAATACGAAAAGAGAGGATGCAAACATCCTCTCATCCTACGACAAACTCCTGGTCGTTTCCTGAAGGCGAATCTTTGAGAAGCGTGAGAAGCGCTTTCATCCTCTCGGGTTTGCACAGACATGTCCAAGAGAGCGCGATGGTGATTGTGCTTTCACGTACATGCCACCCGCGCTCGAGTTCATAGTGCACGCCGTCAAACAACAGCTTGCTCACCGCAAGAGTGACAAAAGCACCCCGAGCTTCGGATGTCGTCCTCAAGAGAGGCTCTACTCCGCATTCGGTTCTCACGGCCTCGCGGAAACGATCGGTGCTGCAGGAAAACCGAAGAACCGACTTTGAGCTCATATAATCGCCTCATTTCGTCAAGGACCTTTGTTGATTTTTCTCCTACCGCTCCCCTTGTTTACCCCTGCGAGTGCATTCTGTCAACCCTAATGCGGAAAACAATACTGTGTCTTATCTCCTTGTACTCTTAGTAAGTGCATGCAGTCTTCGTGCTAGCCGTGTGGGCAATGCGTTAATGTCCATTCTCCAGTCCCAATTCTTTCGTTTGGTCCCCGGCCTATTGAGCCGTGCTTCGTTTCCAAGATTCAAGACGTCCTGAATAGTGGTGATAAAAACATTTGCTCGTGAACGCATTCCTGTGACGATGAGCTTCCAGGCGAACGAGGATACACCTGCCTTGAGTGTTAAAAGCGCATTCCTGCGTTCAAGTGGCGAGGCGTCTTTCGTAATCCATCCGCGAGCAGTGCTGTTGTCATGCGTTCCGGTGTATACCACTGCATTGAGCGGAACATTGTATGGAGAACGATTATTGTTTGGATCACCGCCAAATCCGAACTGCAAAACCCGAGTCGTAGGTAATGCAAATCGTTTCCGTAGCGCCACAACGTCGTCGGTGATGGCCCCCAGGTCCTCGGCAATAAAAGGCACATCGCCAAGTGAATTCTTTACTTTACTAAAAAGCTCCTGACCCGGAACATGGACCCACTTTCCGTTCCTGCTTGTCTTTGCTCCGCGAGTAATATGCCAAAGTGCGCAATACCCTCGAAAGTGGTCTAACCTGACAATATCATACATGCGGCGCGCATGGGCAAATCGCTGGACCCACCAGTGGAACGAAGAACCGCGCATATATTCCCAGTCGTACTGCGGATCGCCCCATACTTGTCCTCTTCGACTAAAGTAGTCTGGAGGAACTCCTGAAACCGCTTGCGGCTGACGTCGGCGATCAAGGAGAAAAAGTTCGGGGTGTGCCCAAACAACTGCGCTGTCATACCTGACAAAGAAAGGCACATCGCCAATAATCTGTATGCCCCTCCGGTTTGCATACGCCTTGAGGGAAAACCACTGCTGGTAAAATACCCACTGGGCAAAGAGATAGAGACGGATGTCATCAGTGCACCGTTTTTCCCACACGCGGAGAGTTGACGGCCTTTGTGTCGCGATTCCTGCTGGCCATCGGCGCCACGGTTTGCCGCCGCAACGGTCTTTGAACGCAGAAAAAAGCGCGTAGTCGCGGATCCACGACCGTTCGGTGCGGCAAAATGTTTCGAACGCTCGGTGAAGCCGCTGAGTAGCTGTCTGGTCGAAATGATGAAGCGCTTCCCACATCATCTGCCGTCGTTCGGGAATGATGCGTTCGTAATGGACATTTCCTACCGGGCGTTCACGGGGAAGATACTTCTCTGGCAAGATCCCTTGAGCGCAAAGAATTTCGGGGCTGATAATAAACCAATTGCCTGCAAATGCTGAGGCTGATGCATACGGTGAACCAGTCTCGTCTGGGATCGCGAGCGGCAGCACCTGCCAGAGCGTTTGCCCGGCCTTTTTTAAGAAATCAACAAATGCGTACGCTTCAGGCCCCAAATCCCCTATGCCATAGGGACTCGGCAACGATGTTGGGTGCAAGAGAATGCCTGAACGGCGTGTTTTCATGTCTCAATACTACCATGCTATAGGCTCGACAGAATAGCCACAACATGCAAAAATTCGTCGGTTAATGTTCGTTCCATCGGTACAACTGAATGAAGTGCTAATATGAGCGCTCGAGTAATTTGCTGACAAGCAACAGCTCCAGCAAAGACGGCTACGCCGTACCTGTCTAATGGGCTATTCTGCTGGTTGAACTCGACAACCAGCGTTCGACCGACGGTGCAGCGTCGGATTCGAAGAATGGATATCGGAAGAGATATTCAGTGGTGAATTCCCTTACTCAGGGTCTGGCTGGACATTCAGTGTTACCGAGCCATGGTGCTGCACCACCATGGCATTTTTTTGTGAATTAGTAAGAAATGCTCTCTCCGTATCAATGTATTAACACATTGATACAATAACTAGTTGTGTATTGTGACTTCTACCTAAAACCCCAAGTGTCTCTGGGAGAACGCCCGGGGTTGGTTATTATGCAATGAATGTGATGCTATAAGTCTAGTCTGCGAACGTTCGGTCCACCGCCTGAAGCCGGTATGGTCAATACCTCGTCTTTCCCATCCAGATCGAGGTCTCCCGCAGCAAGGTTGACGCCGCCAGTAAACCCTTCGGCATATGCATAGTATTGACTTCGTAGGTAACTCCCATCCTGATTAAACACACGGATGAGCGAGGTGGCATCATGTCCCACGCCGACAACAATCTCATCGATACCGTCACCATCCACATCAGCACCGGTAACTGATGCGCCACCACCATACGTCGAGGCAAATGCGAAGAAACCGGGATTCAATCTGTGTGCGCCACCATTGCTAATTTGGAATATCTGAATATGCGGAAACCCATATTCGGGAGAGGTGACGATCTCGTCCTGCCCGTCACCGTTAATGTCAACAGCGGCTGCCTTAATACCATTTCGGAATGATGACCCGTACGCAAAGAAGTTCGCTATCATATCTCCTACCTTATTATACACCACCACATGGGGACCGCCTCCCCTACCCGCAGTCACGATAATTTCGTCATCTCCATCGCCATTGATATCGCCGGTCGTCACGTAGATACCCCCTTTGAACTTGCCGTCGAGTGCAAAGAAGCCGGGAGAAATCCGCTGGCAGTTTTTATTGAAAATCTGCACATGCGGCCCGCCTGATGGACCAGCGCCCGTGATGATTTCGGAAGATCCGTCGCCATCGAGGTCACCAATTGCGACACGTACGCCTGATCGTAAGTGAGCAGCGTAGGCAAGGCAACGACCAAGGACACTACCGTCTCTATCAAAAATGCTGATCTGCGGTCCGAATCCTTCACCGGTCCCCGTAACGATCTCAGGCTTGTCATCACCGTTCATATCTTTTGCAAAGATATGGTACCCTCCACGAAGCTTCGAGTCATACGCGTTAAACTGTGGAAAGTTCGGAACTTTTACTTCGACAACATTGCTCATCTTAACATGTCCATATACGTCTTTCACGCCAATAGCGACATGATAGATATGGCCGGGCGCAAGATGACGCGATGACTTGCCGTCGTAGTAAAGACGTGAGTGATTTATCTTTATCTCGCGAGTCGCTCGGTCTGTCGTCGACCAGCCAGCCTCATTCTCAGGAATACTTGGAGTATCGTCATCTTTTGAAATCGCGAGAATATACGCTGCAAATTTCGTATTACTTGATTCCTCCCATTTAGCTTCGAAAAACGCGCCGTCAATCTGTGCTTCCTCAAGGGTTGTAGAGGTCACCCGTTCACCAGTTTCTTTGTAGTAACATGTCTCCGAATAGTAGGAATCGAATGTGCCATCATTGATGCAGTGTGATTGGTAACGATTACCGCACGTATAGTTCGAGTACGTTCCTACTTTGAAGTCTTGATCGCCATTTGCCGGATGAGACGTGTCAAATTCTTTTGTTCCGCACTTCCTCACCTCGCGTTTCAGCCAGAGAGTCTTGGTTATTTGTTCACTATCAGATATTTCAATACCAAGTGAGTTATCGAAATGTGCAAGCCACAAGGTTTTTTCATCAACGTCGAGTACTGCTCCGACACCGCTGTTGTATGAGGCAAGTATTTCCGCTTCTGAACGAACCTCATTCGAAAACCGCAACTCATCAAATGTCGCTCTCCCCGCATGGTTGTAGTAATGGTAAAGACGTACGGATCCGTTTCCCCTCTGACCGAGGAAAATCTTCCCGCTTGAAAAATCGCGAATTGTCCAGGTCGACTCACCATACGCCGGTTCCAGAGGGAATGCCTCGCCGTTTACATAGACGACTGGCGAAGCCACCTCCGACCACGTGACTACCAAGTGATACCACGTACCATCGCTCCATGTGAACGGTTCAAGCTCTGACGTTCTCCACGCTTGGTACATGCCTGATTCATTATACGCAATGAACTGCAGTGCGTCGTGGAAAGCATCTTTGCCGCGTCGGAATTCGAATACGTCCTGTCCATCTTGGTTAACACCGCTAACAATCTCCCAATAGCCATTAGTGTCTGAAAGCCAGTCGTCCGGTTGTACCCAGACTTCAATGGTTCCTTCACCCGGGTTGAGGCCGTCGTGTCCGTTGAAATTGTAGTACGGAACGTCATCTTGCCCAACAGCGAGAGCCTGGCTGAGTTTGCCACCCACATAGGCCGGTTCGGTATTCGAAATAAACTGCGGAGTCGATGTGCCTTGGACTGACTGAGAGTTGATAAAGAAGGCAAACGCAAAAACACTCAACGCTGTCAGCGCGATAGAGTACCCTTTTGACCTCATAGTATGTATGAGTTAATTATTATGACCTACCTTAATACTACACCTATAGCTTATCTACCTCAATGATCCGCACATTCGGCCCTCCGCCGCCGCGCGGTGTCGTGATCACTTCATCAATACCGTCGCCGTCCACATCACCTCCGCTGACATTCACCCCATTGAGAAGATTCGTGGCGTAGGCGAAAAATTGCTGGCGTATAATAACGCCAGTCTTATTATAAATTTTTACTAACGGCTCGGCGTTTTCACCAACTGAAACAATAATCTCATCGCTTCCGTCACCATCAATATCGGCACCTGCCACGTCAACGCCACCTTTATATTGAGGATGAAACGCATAGAAGCCAGGGTTTAATCGCTTCACCTCACCAGGGCGGATTTTAAATGTTTGTATGTGTGGCGAGCCAAATTCAGGTCCAGTAAGAATCTCAGCTTGTCCGTCACCATCGATGTCTGCAGTAGTCACTTTAATACCATTACGGAAAGCCCGATCATAGGCGAAGAAATTGGCGACAATCTGCCCATTTGGCCGATGAACAGTCACTTGTGCACCGCCGCCCTTTCCGGCAGTGACAATAATCTCGTTTTTGCCGTCGCCGTTTACATCATCGCAGGCTACATACGCGCCTCCACGAAATTTTCCGTCAAGCGCAAAGAAACTCGGCAATACTTCATTACCGTCCCCATCGAAAATTCTGATGTGGGGGCCGCCCCCGGGACCCGGGGCAGTAATGATTTCTTCCTTCGCATCCCCTTTGACATCACACACTGTTACCCGCACACCTGATCGTAAAAATGCAAAGTAGGCAAAGAAGCGTTTCAACACTGTCCCTTGATCATTCGCTATAACAACCTCCGGAGCGAGTCCAACACCTGTGCCTACGACGATCTCATCCTTTGAATTCCCGCTCACGTTACCCGTATCGGTGTCAAAACCCCCGCGGACCGCCTGGTCATACGCGAAAAAACTGAAACCTGGAGCAACCTTGACTGTGTACGGATTCGTCACCGTAGCTTCACTCTTTCCTGAATACGGATAGTATGTGCCCGAGGTAGTGCCGTTTGTATTCGTCAGTGTCAATGCTCGCTCCAGGGTGATTTTCTGGCCATCACTATTAATAACCGTAATGTCATAGACTCCGGCAGCCATCGGCCCGAGCGGCAACCGTACCGATAAAGAGGTGCCGGACTGAACATATGTTTTGTCGGATTTATAATCCCCAAAGTACGTCTCGGCGCCGTAGCGGAAATTCGTACCGTTCACTTGGACATGGAGTCCGAAGCCCTGCTCCCAAGTGGGATTGACGAGAGTCGGAGAAACTCCGCCGAGGGTTGGCGCTGGTTCAGTGAAAGGTGCGTCACCGGCAATATCGACCTGACGAATCACGTCATTCCAAGAATCGGCAACATATAATTTCTCATTCTGGAGATCGACGTTGAATCCTTTTAAGTTATAAAACTCGGCAACGGAGGCAGACCCGTTCACTAAACCGGATTTGCCCGATCCGGCAACCAATTTGGTCACGCCAGCCGATACATCGTACGTTCTAATACGCCCCGACCCCGCTTCGGTAAAATACACATCCCCGTTCGACATGACTCGCACGTACTCGGGAAACGATAGTACGGCTTTCGAAGCTTGCGCGTCCAGATACCCGCCAACGCCCGTCCCCAGAATCGTTGAGACAGTGTTTGTCGATAAATCAATTTTGCGGATTCGGTGATTATTAGTGTCTGCTACATACAGATACCTTCCCGACGAATCAATTGCCAGTCCGTATGGCCGGTTAAACTTTGCTCCTGAACCGGCGCCATCAGCGAATCCCGCCGTGCCTGAACCGGCAATAAACCAGGTGTACCCGTCCGAAATGCGGACCTTCCTGATGCGATTGTTCCCCGTGTCAGAAACGTAGAGATACGCGTTACTCGAGTCAATGACGATGCCGCCGGGATTTTTAAAATACGAACAGCCGCTTGTACCGGTTGTTAACACTCCGCTACACTTAGTCCCCTCCTGGTACCCGTTGTTTTGTGATCCGTTGGTATTGATGAGACCGGCGCCGGTGACTAAGTAACTGGACACGGGGCTGGTTTCGAGATTTACCCCGCGTATGCGGTTATTCCAGCGGTCGGCGACGTACAGCCTGGTGCCCGTAGCGTTAACCGTGATAGCTTCAGGACCGCTGAAACGCATAGGTAAGGCGCCATAGTCAGTCCCTTCTCGGTAGTTATCCACGGCATCACCTATCACATGAGTCACAGCGCCAGTGGAGGTATTAAATTTCCTGATACGATTATTTTCTGAGAAAAAAACGAAGGTACCATTCGGATCGGCAACGAGATCTTTGGGCCTTGCGATCAGTGCATCGATTCCCGTCTTGTTCTGAAAACGCTCTTTGCCGGCGAATTTTGCATCAGTGTCACTATTTGTCAACAGAAACTGGTGAATTGTTCCGAGGCCATTCATGAGCGCATAGAGATATCCATTTTTGATCGCTAGCGCACCCGGGAAAATCATGGTTTGTTGTCGCTGGTCTGAAGCAAAAAGCGAGGTGGTATTGTTTGAAAGATTTATTTTTCGGATACGATCTGTTACGAAGCCGTCATGGTCGGTAACATAGAGCGTCGTACCATTCAACGCGAGACCCCAGATATTTTGAAACCTCGCCGACGTTCCCGCGCCTTCGGCGTATCCTGCGGTGCCATTTCCCGCAATGACGCTTACTGCTCCATTTGATGTCGCTACGGAAATCACCCGATGATTACCATTGTCTGCAACGTACATAGTCGTGCCGGCCGCGTTGACGACCAGCTTCCGCGGGTCATTCACGCCGGTAGTGACAGTCGACACCGATCCGCCAGACGTACTCACCTTCTTTATGGCATTGTTGCCAGAATCGGATATGTAGAGCGTCGAGCCGTAGACTGCCAACCCCTGCGGATTGTTCAAACCCGATGAAACAAGTGTCGAGACTGTTCCTCCGCTAATTTTTCTGATTACGTTGTTACCGGAATCAGCCACATAAACAGCGCCATTTGAGCCAACCGCAATACCGCGTGGGGAAAAAAACTCTGCTGACGCATTCGCTCCATTTATTAAACCAACCGAACCGGTGCCCGCAAACGTGCTGACAACGCCGTTAGTCGCAATCTTGCGGATGGAGTGATCAAATGTATCTGCGAGATAAAAGTTTCCCGTGCTATCCACCGCCATATCTTCTGGAAAATCGAAATATGCATTTAGCGCTTGACCGCCGTCGCCGGCAGATATTTGGCCGATAAATGTGCTCACATTCCCAAATGCAGCATCAGCCGTTGGCGGTGCATACGAAAAAGCCATGAGCAACATGCCCAAGCCTATAAAAATACTTCCAACGCGTTTGAGTACCATAATCAACTGTTGATGTCTATTTTTCTTTTTATTCTTGCTCTAGTATATCACAAAAATGTGAAAAAAGCAAGCGAAAAACAAACAAAAAACCCGTAGGCCGGAATCCCCATTCCGGCCATTCCAAATCGCGGGGTTAGGCCTGCCCGCCAAAGCTTCGCTTGGCGATGCGGGCGGGGAACCCCGCGCTACGCGTATTTAATGCAACGAGCTTGCCGACGAGCAGGCTTGCTGGCTTGCCAAAAGCCAATCCGCAATTCGCCAACTCGCATAACCAGCTCACCAACTTCCCTCTATCGCTGTACTCGATAAATACTCACATCCGAATTCTCAAAAACCACATTCGCTTTCAGTGTAATGAGCCCCCCTTTCCGTTCAAAAGGTCCGACAAAAATATATGAAATGTTGTTGTCTGAGAGTAGGGCATCTTGTTCGTCAAAAGTCATCCTCCCTGAAAAAAAATCTTCCGCAAGAAAATGCTTATCAACCGCATGTACTGTTTGTGCACCGTGGCCGAGAAATACGGTGTTACCGGAAACTCGTGGGATAAAATTTCCTGTCCCCCATGTTGAAAGCACGACATCTTCTCTGGCCGTATTATCCTCGAGCCACTCCATCGCTTCAACCATGCCGTCGGTGAAGTAAAATGGAAAACTGCCAGACTGGACATTACGAACATCATACAGAACATGGGTGACGGTAGTTAACCCCATAATAACGATTGAAAGTGTCATTAATCCCCACCTGAATACAGCTGTTAACCGTGTACTGCCGCCAAGTGCTATTTTCACGATAGACCAAATTCGTTCTAACCCAACTACGGTGAAAAGAACGAGGGTAACAATCGCACCTTCCACGAGCCGCCGTTGGAACGAAATGGGAAAATACAACATAACGGGCAGGACGACTGCCCATGCGATCGGGAGTAACCAGTCTGAAGCTCTGCGTACATGCCCTGTGCGCATTGCTTCAATAATTCCTAGGATCGCGAGCATGAGTACAAATCCGAACCCAACTACATAAGCGATCGGACTGGGGGAAAGCATGGAGAATGTTGCATGTTCGGCAAATACAGGGTCTTGGAGCAGCCAAACATGGTACGCCGCAGGCACGGCAATAAATGCTCCGACCACCACAAGCGGGAGAAATGCCTTTCGCCCAAGTGTAATAAAAAGATATAGAGCCGCGACAAACGCGACAATCACGGAATCGTATGGGTGGATCAGCGCTAGGATTAAGCTTAGAAATCCCGCAGTGACTAGCAAGCGCCAACGCCTGTCGTGTTGGTAGCTGATTAGTAAGAGAAATATAGCCAGCATGAGCGCAATAGAAAACGCAAACACTGCCGGCCACATCATCGAGTACCCAATTGTCGCTTCAGGGAGTTCGACGTCAACTGGTCGCCACTTAAATGCAGGCCAAATCCTAAAAGCAAACATCAGAAAGCCGAACCCGCCCGCTACGCACGATAATACAAGCGCAAAAA
>Ga0076152_122_pt1 | contig 26819 bp, 24 predicted proteins | sample RifGroC2_FD_68173 | JGI IMG/M metagenome (GOLD analysis project Ga0076152, IMG submission 68173) | Parcubacteria bacterium GW2011_GWC2_49_9 | reverse complement strand
CATCAAGATCAGCAACACTTGGTGAGACATATATTTCATCTCTCTCTTCGGGTAGCGTCACAGGCCAGCCGCTCAATCCGCCAATTGCGTTCTTATTCCAGATATACACCTTGTTTTCAACAATTCCATCGGTGGGATCATCCTCAAAAACCGACTGAATAATCTCATTAATACCGTCATTGTTAATATCAGCTATTACAGGTGAGGCGTTCGCATCGCCATTCAGGACTTTCGCAGGAATAACTTGGTTGCCATTTTCGTCCCACACATAGGTGGTCGGTGTGCCGTTGACACTAAACGTTCCGACAATTTCGACGCCGTTTTGCGCGTTTCCGTCTATGTCACCTACCGCTGGTGAAGGAAATACCAATCCCCAACCTGGATCCGACGAATTTGGTACTTGCCAGTTGTGTAATAATTGACCACTACGACTCAAAATATAGATGCTGTGAATTGACGCAGTAAACCAGTGGCCGCTATGAATTATCACCTCCTGCCCTTGGCTGGTGGGATCCACATCGGCGATAACCGGCGTGACATAATTTCCATCCGGCGTCGTATACTTCCAGACTTGATTGCCGTTTTTATCCCAGGCATAAATGTCGTCGTAATAAATCGCCACTGTTTCATACTGCCCATTCAGATCCAGATCACCAATAGCGGGATTCGTCGGTGAACTCATATTCATGTTAATCTTCTCCCAGAGCAACGTACCATTATGTGTCCGTGCATCAACGCTGTTACCATCATGGAAGATCACTTCCTTAGTGCCGTCCCCATTAATGTCAAATAATGCTGCGGAGCTTCCTTCTTGGCTCACATCTGCAAATATCGGCCAGCCAGCATGCATTCCGCCGACAAATCGAAAGCGGCTGTAATCATACGTTGTGCCTTTTGAGTCATTGACGGTTAGACGAAGTACATACCACCCGTTATTAAGGGAGCTGGTGGCAATGTTGCCCAAGACATTATTATTGACCGGTGAGGTCCCTCCGCTCGTCAAGGTAACGCCAGTGGCAGACCATGTGGACACGTCCGACACATCATACCCGACTCCGTAATGAATCTGAAAATTGGTAAAAGTTCCGCCCTGTGCAGTTCCTGCAGTTCCATTGACTGGGACAGATGGAGAAGTGTTCGTGAAGAGCGTCTCATACGGTGTGATAATGTCAGCAATTGGTTTCGAGGTATGGTTCAAACACTCCGATACGTAGATACCATGATTTGTCGCAAATGAATCGCATATGTTTTTGATATGCGTGCTTGTGACACCGCCAGCAGCAGTAATTAAGTTGTTTAAGAAGCTGTGGAACGTCCTCCCATCCATTTTTTCCGCCAGCATGACCAGTGGATCTGCGATGGTTTCGCCAACTATTATGCGAAAATCCCAGAGTGCGCCGCTGAACCCGACACTGTCGTTATGTACTTCCCCGGTCAAATACATCGGATAACGGGTGGTATTATCAAGGTTACGTATACAGTACGGAAATGGCCCATATCCGACGCACTCGTCGTTCGTGATTGTTGAAGCCCAATAATCTGCCAATGCCTCGTGCATATCGCCAGGCATACCGGAATCAATTATTCCGTTGATCAAGTGCGCATACTCATGGTAAATAATATCACTTCCTAATGATGTGGCGCCGCAGGTCAGGGTAGATCCGTCTTGCCTTGTGACAGTGCCTGCCGCCAAGAATTTCATTTCTCTCGCGGCACGATTTGCACAAGCATTGCAGGCGACAGTGCCGTTACAATTGGAGCTCACATGGGCGAGTACCTGGCCCGCGAGCGGCACATCGAAGGGACTACCCGACGTGAAGTACGCATTGATATTGTTAATAAGGTAAAACACATTACTGCGCTCGCCGTAGACTTCCGTATCCTGTGTCGACCAGTCCCAGTTGTGCACCGTAGGGGGGTTCACTGTAGCTGTGTGGACCAGGTCGCTAACTCCGTCCTTCACTACCTTTACATACGGTCCTTCTAATTTAGCTTGTAGTGACTGGCTTCCCGTCACTCCGGCAATCAAATACTGGCCCAACGCATTACTCGCGTCCGAAAGATTACTCGGTGAGAGGGTGACATCTTCGTCGCGCATCTTTACTGCCTGGGCAGTACCGCCGCCTGGCCTGATAGCAGAGGGATAGGTGGGATAATATTTCCCATCGATAGTTCCGGAAATATTTTCTTCAAGTATTGTCTCTTCTCGAAAAAGCAGATCCCCAATAAGTGCATCGAAGTAATACACCGGCACGGAAGTAATGTCCTTTCTCTCGAGAGTAACTTCCCACGCAAGTATGTAGGTATCGGAGTTTTTCGGAAACTCATACACCATGAGAGTGGTATCAACCACTGAAAGATTCTCGAGAGCGACTGGCCCGGGTGTCTCGAGTACTCCTGATTTTGCGGCGTCGACGATTTGCAGAGGACTTTTTGTCGCATCACCAAGTATGGAGAGGTAACTGCCGTTGGATTCTAAATCCAGCGCCCGCGTTTCAGCCTGTCCCTGGGAAACTGCGGGTGTTGTCGAGAGGGAAGACAGGATGGCATAGTTTGAATCGACAAGTGACAAGGCATTACCGAAATACGCTAAGGTGACTTTACTATCTTTCACTGGCACGCCCAGATAGTTCTGTTTGTAATGTATAATAGCGCTGTCACCCGTACCAGAGATTACTTCATCATCAAAAAAAGTTTGATCTATTTGTAGATTATTTATATCTACAGAAAGAAGCGCCTGGTTGTCTTGTAAAAAAGTTTTTGAAATTGCATCTATATTTGCCTCTTCGACTGAAGCCACTCCTGAGACAATCTGTGTAGTTGCAAGTTTGCCTCCCTCGAGCCGCTGGCCTCCCAGGGTTTCATCCATCTCCAATGTCCAAGTAGCACCGTAGCGAGACTGGAAGTCGGAAAGGGCTTGTTCAGCCGTCATTGACGTTGACTGCTGTTCACTCGTGGTAACGATAATGCTGCTCATAAATGCGGCAAACCCAATGATTCCAGCGATGACAGCGATACCAACAGAAATTCCCTGTATGACTTTTACTTTTTGCTGGGTGGCTGTTTCGAGACGTTGATTATTATTTGGCATAGGTTTCTTGTTAGGCATAATGATCTAATAATGTTAAAAAATACGTCTAAGAATTATTTACAATTACAGCGTCCTCTCCCCCACGCTCTGTGCCTTGGCAACTGTTGCTGACTTTCCTAGCTGCGAACGTTCCAAAATCTCCGCCTCAACTATTCTCTTGTCCCGGCCGTATTTTACCCGAGAGTACTCGGCAATCGCTTTAGCGACGTTTGGATCGCCGCCTTGGGGCGGGTAGGTTTGCATGTTGAACGGCTTTGAAACGGAATTATCGATCAGTAATTTGACGTTCGCCGTGAACATTTCGACATTCATGGCGTCATACTGGTCAAATACCGGATCAAACTCCTTTTCCATAATCTCTGCGTCCTCGACTCCCACGCGAAAAGCAACCATGGTGCCGACGTTACCGAATACAGCGTCCCGGATCGTCACATCGTCTTTTTGCACCAGCTGTGAAACGTATTGGTGAGCGATAGTTAAATCTAGCCGGTACTTACGCGCCTCCGAGAGAATCGTTTTAATTGAATCAGTGACGAAATTTTGGAACTCATCGATATAGAGATAGAAATCTTTTCGTTCCTGCTGGGGAAGTGATGCGCGGCGCAAGGCGGCCATCTGAAGCTTCGAAACAATGATCAAACCTAAAAGATTGGAATTAACTTCACCGGTGGTGCCTTTCGATAAATTCACTAGTAATATCTTTCGATTGTTCATGATGTCATACACATCGAAGCCTGATTTCGGCTGGCCGATAATATCCCGCATCATGGCATTTTCTACGAAGCGGCCGACTTTTGAAATAAGGTACCCCAGCATTTCAGATTTATGAAAATCGGACGTCTTAGCCATCTCTTGTTCCCAAAATGCCCGAACAACCGGGTCGGTAACTTTCGAGAGTTTGTATTTCTGGAATGCAGGGTCGGTGAACATGCGAGGTATCTCGGCAATCGTGCCGGGATATTCTTTGTCAGCCATAAGCGTCAGCATCGCATTGCGCATATTGTGTTCGAACATCGGTCCGATCATCTCCGGCGGGAATAGTTTGTAAAAAATTGCAATCATTTCCTGAATAGCGAAATCCTGTTCCTCGGGGGAATTCGCTTCGAGCATGTTCAATCCGATCGGCCTCTCAATATCAGAGGGATTAAAAATAACGACATCTTCGGCGCGTCCGCGTGGAATCTGTGGCAAGATATCGTTCACCAAATCTCCGTGCGGATCCACGACGCATACGCCTTCGCCGTTGTGAATATCCTGTACGATCATGTTTTCGAGAAGTACTGATTTTCCTACCCCCGACTTACCTACCACGTACACATGGCGACGCCGGTCTTCCGGCTTGATCCGGACAACAGTCTCAACGCCTCGATATACATTCCGTCCCAGTACCAACCCTTCTGTGGGCATACTGGTGGGCGGTGGTGCCTTCCTCGCAGACAGCCATAAAATGTTCGGTGTTTCAGTCGTCGGCAAGGGAAAGTGGAATACGCTTGCAAGCTCTTCGGTATTCATGACTATTTTCCCCCGCTCGCTGAACTTACGATAAATAAAGTCTCGGATCAGTCCTTCCTTCGACATCGGGTCGTGCCGCATAAACCCATTGCCGTATTCGTACATCGTATACTCACTGAACGCATCAACGACGTGCTTGAGATAGGCTTGGGCGCGCTCAGGCGACATGGCCGACGCGATGATGCGGATATTGACGTCTAAGCCGGCTTTGCTGGTCTTTTCTTCCAGCCCTTTTACGATATTTTCTTCCATCGGCGACAGCCGGTACAGTGGTTGATCCGTTTCAGGATTTTTCTTCTTCGGGAAAAATGTTCTGAAAATCATCTTTACCATTCCGAATGCTCCCTGTGAACCCATCGCTTCGTTCAATTTCTTTCCTTGCTGCATTTCACGCGCGATGCGCACTCCCTTCTGGTGCCAGCTCGATTTCGCAGAACGCGCAACGATTTGAATCGCTAATCCTTCTTCGGGAGCAACCTTGCTCATCGCGTTTGTGATAGCGTTGAGCGGATCGACTGCTAGTACGCGATACGTCTTGATGGGAAACATGTAGGGTCTGCGGAATACGAGCGTCGTACCGATTATCGTACTGTGCGGGTTAAAAAGATTGTAGTCTGCCATCTCTTCTATCTGTGCTCGGGGGTGCTGTGCGTGAATCTGCTGTTCCATGAACTGGCGCAAAAAATCCGGGACAACGACATAGAATGATATGACTCCGCCAAGCGCAACAATTTCAACTGAAAAATGGTCTGTCCGTCCTCCCAGCGTCGCCCCCATACCTCGTTGCGCATGCATGCCGCCGAGCGTGTTCCACCACGCTTCGGGGATCGCGAGTATCTCATCTATTTTCTTGCGCGCTTCCTCATCATCAAGCTGTTCTTTCGGCACGGTTACACGGAGGATGATATGACGCAGTGCTGATGACTCTGCATTCCTTTTCCTCATATTAATCCGTAGAACCGCCAGAAGAACGAGCGTAAAAATCATCACTCCCAAAAGAATCATGAGTATGATAAAAACCGGGGAACCTACTAACGAACCCCACATGGTGGTTAACCCTCCGCCGAAATTTAGTGAGATGCTCGGTGTCATAGTTTAGAGACGCTGCTTTGCCCGAAGTGCAAGCAGCCTGTCAGCCTTAATCTTCGCTTCCTGTTCGAGAAAAAACTTATTTACCCCGGGGATAATCTTCAGCCATTCCCTGATCAGCATGAGTACCTTACTTACTCGCACTTTCACTTCCTGGAGAAGCACCGCGATTTGTGTCGCGGTCTCTTCGCCTTTTTTTTGAAATGCTATCTGTACCTCGGGCGGCATCTCCATATAGATGTCCTCCAGCCCGTCAGAGAGTATCTGTTCGATTTCTTCGACTATGGCGCTTTTTGGCGCCACTGGTTGAACCACTTGGGCAGGCACCGGCGTTGACGGAGCTTGCGTGAGACGACCGATCTCGCGCTCAGAAGCTTCGCGAGGAGGTTCTGACCGTTCCCGTTCTTCGCGCTGCTGTTCCCGTTCAACCGTACGGACGGTCCGGCCCTCACCTGCACTAAAAATATCCTCGGGTTCTGGACGAGATGTTTCTACTTGGCCCCGCTTTTCATCTGGGAAAGCCATCTAATGTTTTTTATTCAAATTCAAGACTAAGTATAACAGATTTAGGAGCTTTTTGCAAGTGATTGGACAGTTTCCTTCTTACCTTGACAGAGCTGAAAATACGTGCTACTATGGCACGTTAAAACGAAAAGGTAGTTAAACCAGGAGGCTCATGGAACGGGAGGATACGATGCAACGCTCTTTACAACTTTGCGCGGTTTTGATTGGCCTGACTCTCATGTCGGGCTGCGGTTTCTATTCACAAACGAACGCCAACGGGGAAAAGGAGTACAAGGCAGTACTGCTCTATAACATACTGCCCGAGCGACCAGCCATCGGAGACACCTACGACGGCGGGTGGTCAATGAACGACAACGAATGGTACAACTTCCCCCGAAATTCGTGGGATGTCCAGTTCTATCTGCTTCGGAACACCCCTACAGACGGCTTCTGGCAGATAGTCATCGACTCCGCACGATTTGACGGTCCCGGCTCGGTCATATGGGACACGCGGTACATCTGGAACGCTCCAATTCCCTTCCGTATTCGTTCAACGGGGGAAACGGGCAATGGTCGATTAGTCGTCTTCTACGACTACATCGACTACTACAACGGCGACCGGAAGACTTCAGCATTCAGGAATAAATGGGTGACGAAGTCGCTCAAGGAGATCGAAGATCACCTCCGGGATCGTGACGCGCAGCTCTGGAACAATACCAGGGATGAGCTGCGGGACCACATCCTGCAAATTACTTCGTCGACGTCACGTGTCGACACATTGATTCCGACCGACGAGAAGAAGCGCAGTAAGCAAAAGGTTTATCAGCTGATGCACGACATCAGGAAAGTAAACCCCAAGCTGGCGGACGCCATCGAGCCGAAAGTCCGCGAGCGCATGTTCGAAACCCTAGTAGCCCGGGAGTTCATGGTACAGTTCAACTTCCGGTTCTTACAAAGGGTCGCAGTTCAGAACGTGAACTACGGCTGGTAACGCACCCCGCGCAAGACAGACTAAAAAGGGCGCCAGATTCTCACCACGAGAAATTGGCGCCCTGTTTCATTTTTTGCTTGAAAAAAACACTTATCTGTGATATACTATGGCATACAAGTGATAACATACCGCAAATGTACAGCACTGAAGTGGCAGTCACAACCGAGCTTTCCACGGGGACAAAAGTTATCCTCGTAGCTGCGATGATACATGCGGCCTTTTTTGGTGCGGCATTTTTTTATATGGCAAACGCGCTTGCAGGCGCTGCGCCCATCACCCGCCAAACGCAGCGGGACGTGATCGCCCCGTATGTGACAATCATAGAGCCCACGGAACAAGCGAACCTGTCTGGTGATAACATCGTCGCTGCGCTCGCATACGACGAGGCGGGAGTCGGCCAAGTATCATTCATTATCAACGGCCGTTTGGCACACATTGATCGCAGCGCAAAATTCGGGTGGACAATGGAGTGGAATACCCGGGACGTGCCTGAAGGCACATACACCCTTTCTGCAATTGTTGAAGACCGGGCAGGCAATCTTGGATACTCGCCAACTCGAACTATCATCATTCAGCACACACTATGAGCTCGTCATTCAATTTTTCCCTCATTCTGATTTTCCTCGTGCTCGGCGTGGTGATCTATTTAATGTACCGGGAGAATTCGAAAAGTTCCCTTAAATTTAGGATGCTTGATATCTATTCACGAGACCTTACCGCGCTCGCAAAGCAAGGAAAAATCGACCCCGTTATTGGCCGGAAACATGAAATAGGGCGGGTCATCCAGATCTTGTGCAGGCGCACAAAAAATAATCCCGTGTTGATCGGAAAATCGGGTGTAGGTAAAACTGCAATTGCCGATGCACTCGCCATCATGATCGCTGAAAGCAAGGTCCCCCAGCTATTGATGGGTAAGCGTGTGTTGGCTCTGGATCTTTCCGGCCTCGTCGCAGGAACGAAATACCGGGGTGAATTTGAGAAACGTCTCAAAGCCCTCACGGACGAGATCATTGCCGCGCAACGCAACATTATCCTCTTTATTGACGAGCTTCATACACTTGCCGAAGCTGGTGAAGCGACTGGGGCGATAGATGCGGCAGATATTTTGAAACCTGCACTCGCACGTGGCGATTTGCAGGTAGTAGGCGCGACAACCATGGAAGAATATCGTACCTACGTGGAGAAAGATACGACACTCGAGCGCAGATTCCAGCCCGTCATAGTCAATGAACCGTCAAAAGAAGATACGCTGGAAATACTCCGTGGCATTAAGACAAAGTATGAGCAACACCACCACGTCACCATTACCGATGCGGCGATACAGAAAGCAGTGGAACTCGCTGATAAACACATGCACGATCGGGTATTTCCCGATAAGGCCATCGACTTAATCGATGAAGCTTCCTCGAAAGTGCGCCTCAAAAAACTCGATGACCGTCAATCTGGTAAACAAGAGCGGCGCATCGTAGATACGAGTGACATAGAGGATGTCCTGAAAGAATGGCAGGCTGATACGTCGGCTGTTCAGATAATGGGAATTAAGAAGGCCTAGGGTAGTTCGCGAGTTGCCGAGTTACGAGTTTGCGAGTTACTCTCAGTGCAAACAATACGCTAACCCGCTCAACCCGCATAACCCGTCAACTGGAAAAAATGCTTCAGCTCTACAACACCCTCACCCGCATGAAAGAACCCTTCACCCCCCTCAAACCTGGTGAAGTATCTTTATATACGTGCGGCCCGACAGTGTACAACTATGCACACATTGGCAACCTGCGGACCTACATTTTCGAGGACCTCCTCAAACGCGTACTGTCCTCCAACGAATATCGAATCAAGCACGTCATGAATATCACTGACGTAGGGCATTTGACGTCCGACGCTGACGAAGGCGAGGACAAAATGGAAAAGGGCGCAGCACGAGAACATAAAACGGTATGGGAGGTGGCTGAATTTTATACCAAGGAATTTAAGAACAACTTAGCTGACCTCAACATCAGTGAGCCGGATGTATGGTGCAAAGCGACGGACCATATTAAGGAGCAGGTTGCCTGGGTGCAGAAACTTGAAGAAAAAGGATTCACATACATAACATCTGACGGCGTGTATTTTGATACAAATAAACTTCCCAACTACGGAAAGCTAACCGGCCAAAAATTGTCCGAACTGAAGGAAGGTGCACGCGTTGAGAAAAATTCTGAAAAACGCAACCCCACTGATTTCGCACTGTGGAAATTTTCCCCGAAGGGATCGAAGCGCCAAATGGAGTGGGAAAGCCCGTGGGGCAAAGGCTTCCCGGGATGGCATCTCGAGTGCTCGGTCATGGCGCGAAAGTACCTGGGAGAGACCATCGACATCCATTGCGGCGGTATCGATCACATCCCCGTGCACCATACGAACGAGATAGCGCAGGTCGAAGCGGTAACGGGTAAGCCGTTTGTCCGGATATGGATGCATGGCGCTTTCTTGGAAATGGACAAAACGAAGATGGCAAAATCGGGAGAAAATTTCATTACGCTCCAAACGTTGAAAGATAAAAAAATCCAACCGCTTTCCTACCGGTATTTTTGTCTGGGCACGCACTACCGGAAACGATTAAACTTCTCATGGGAAGCCCTCGAAGCAGCGCAGAATGGATATGAAAACCTTTGCGCATTGACGGCGGGACTCGGGGAACCGAAAATAGGCTGTGCGGAATTTGAGAAAAAGTTCACCGATGCGGTCAATGACGATTTAAACATGCCGAAAGCGCTCGGAGTCGTATGGGACATGTTAAAGTCCAGCAACCCCCCGCACGCGAAGAAGGCGTCACTTTTGAAATTCGACGAAGTGTTGGGATTAAACCTGAAAGACGCCAAACCTATCGAAGTACCGGATGATGTGCGCAAACTCATGGAACAACGCGAAGAATTGCGAAAGCAGAAGAAATGGGATGAATCGGACCAGCTCCGGGATGAGATTGCCGACAAAGGATTCCGGGTAGAAGATACGCCTGCGGGTACTATTGTGAAACAGCGGAGAAGGGTATAATAACGTTACAAATTGTTAAGTAACTAAATAAGAACTATTCTCACTATGGAACAGCAAACAGCTACGCAAACAAAAACACAGTCGACAGTTTTTACCGTAACATTGCTCGTTGCAGCGTGTATTGCGGCAGGAGCGGTAGGATTTGCATTTTTTGTTACAAAAAACATCGCTGATGACGAAGTAACACAAACGACTGGAACGACAAGCGCGGCTCCCATGGAAATTTCTGATATCTACGACGCTAGCGTGAGTTTTGATCTAGGAGTTGATGAGGAGGACAGCGGGAACACATTGATCACATTTGAGGGACTTACCGTCGGCAGTGGGGTTACATTCGGCGAGTATGATGCTTATTCGGGTTATGCGGATGGGAACTCTGCGGCATCAGATACCCCTCTCATCGTAAGGGTAGCATCTGATCCCTCTCATCCTGCAATGCTTGCCACTTTAAGAACCAATATACCAGTGGCAATGAACGATTCTAAAATCCCTAAACTTATCCCTGAAGCTCAAGCGCAGGTAGGCATTATAGAACGGGCAGTCTGTCTACCAGCAAAGGTGGCAGTCTCTAACCACTGCACCAATGGTCTTCTCGATGGGGATGAAACTGGTGTGGATTGCGGCGGAGCTGACTGCCCAGCATGTCCACAGACTCCCTGTGCAGCCAGTCAATGTCGGAATGCTTCGGGTCAATGTGTGAATCAGACCAACGCCACGTGCGGCATCAATGGCAGTGCCTGCGTTAACTGCGTAACATCAGGGAAAACATGTGACTCAACGACAGGGACATGCACAGCGGGAACGGCAATGTGTGGCAACGGCGTAATCGACGCGGGTGAACAATGCGATGGGGCAAACCTTGGTGGCAAGACATGCGTGACCCAAGGATTTTCGGCTGGCACGCTTTCATGTAGTCCAACGTGTACATTTAATACATCTGCATGCACACAGACCCCCTGCGCAGCCGCCCAATGTCGTAACGCCTCTGGTCAGTGCGTGAACCGAACTAATGCGACATGCGGAAACAATGGAGTCACATGTGTTGCCTGCGGAACTGGTGAGTTTTGTGCTTCGGATGGCACTTGTGAGTGTACAATCGGTCAAACTCGTTGCATTGAATCAAAACAACAGACCTGTGTTAATAACCCCATTGCTGGAAGGGGTGAGTGGCGAGACAATGGTGGAACCTGTACAACAAATTCTGGAGCTTCACTTCTATTCGGTATCCCAACAGCTCATGCTCAGGTGGACATCAACGGCAATACAAACACTGCCCCCATTGAAACTACCATCTATTACGTGGACATCAACGGCAATACATATTCTGATGCGGGGTTAACAAACCGACTCAATACGGTCGACTGCCAAACGCTTGTTCGGAAATCTTACGCACCTACTGATATAGCAAACATCACAGCGAGCGGAAGTCTCAATCTTGGATTAGAGACGTATGCGTATTTTGCTAAAGATTGGAGCGCGCCTCTCGGAGGATTTAACTCTACGAACGGGTTTATCGATCTTGAAGCGGATACGCTTTCACTCGCCCCTCTTTTCGTGATAGGCGGTAATAATACGGGGGCTGCTCTCACTACTCCCGAAATGACACTTACTGTCACTGAAAACGGCAACGTGAATAAGAACCTTTGCCTGCCCTTACAGAAGGAATTGCCGGATGGCGATTGGTTCCTCTATTTCTACGACACGAATGGTAAACCCTATACAGATTTGCTGCTCCAGCAACCAGTGGCTTGCGGCGAGACCCGTTCATGCAAGACGGTGAATTGTTCGAAACAGCCATACAACGTGTGCTGTCGGTATCAAAACGTCGCGAAGTAATCTGTTCGAAAAGGTATCTTTCAAAAAGGGTCGAGTACATACTCGATCCTTTTTTGGGGATGTTAAATCATTCGGGATAGGCGAGGCTTGAATGCCTCGCCGGAATGATTCCTTGCCAAGGCATGCAAGCCTTGGCTACCCGGTTGATGCGATGAAGATTGACGAAAGTGCAGGTTGTTTATACACTCATTGCACAAAATATCCTAGACGCAATGAACAACTTCTGGCAACAACTCCCGAAGCCCATCATAGCCCTCGCCCCCATGGCGGGCGTGACTGACGCCGCGTTCAGGATCATTTGCAAAGACTTCGGCGCCGACGTCATCTACACTGAATTCGCTTCGACGAACGCGCTGGTGCAGGGAAACGACGCGACGAGAAATATGATCGCTTTTGACCCGCGTGAACAGCCGGTCGTGTGCCAGCTTTTTGGACACGATCCTGAAATGTACCGGAAAGCGGCCCGCATACTGGAGGAAATGGGGTTTGCCGGTGTGGACATCAACTTTGGCTGTCCGGCCTACAAAGTGGTGGCGCACGGTGGCGGCGTTTCACTTATGCGTGACCCGAAACGGTGCGCCGAACTGGTGCAGGCAACGTGCGAGGGGGTGAAAAATATCCCGGTGTCAATAAAAATCCGCGCAAGCATATGCAAAGAAAACTGCGACCGCAGCGATCCCGCAAACCACGTCACGGCACTTGACTTGATCGACGAGATTAAACGCTTGCCGGTCGCCGCCGTCATGATCCACGGCCGCAGTTATGAAAAACCATTTGATGGCGACCCGAACACTGGTGTGATTAAACAGGTGAAGAAAGTTTTTAATGGAATTGTTATCGCCAATGGTGGTATTAATACTCCCGAGGATGCAAAGCAAATGCTCGATGAAACGGGTGCCGACGGCATCGGCTTGGCACGCGGAGTGCGAGGTTCTCCCTGGCTTTTTAAACAGATAAAAGAATACCTCACTACTGGTTCATATCAAGAATACTCATGGGAGGATAGAAAACTTTTGGCGCTGAAACACTCCGAAGCGGCATTGAAAGTGAAGGGTGAGTGGGGCATCATTGAAATGCGCAAACATCTCGCGTGGTATGTCCGCGGAACGCCGTATGCCGCCAAACTGCGATCCCAGCTGGTCCGCGTCAACACGATCAAGGACGTCGAAACGATTCTCGCCGGATAACAATTCTCTTTTTGTCATTGCGAGGAGATCCCTGGCGAAGTCAGGGACGACGAAGTAATCCGGTGCGGAGCACCGAGATCCTTCGACTCCCCTTCGGAAGACTCTAGGTCGCTCAGGATGATGCGCCTCTGGCGCATCAAGAAAAACGCCGTACTCGATTGTGGGTCGAGTAGGCGTATAGTGGCATGCGAGCCTCCGTCTTGAAGCTGGTCCGGTCTTTCCCAGTTGCCATCGAGAGACCAACTTCCACCTGATCAGAATTCATAAGATAGAAGGTCCGGGTATTTTCACCGATGAAACCCGAACCAATGAGTACACCCCGAAATTGAGAGTCGTCAGCTCGTCGAATTGACCGTAAACCGTCGCTCTCGACAGCACCAATTTCATACACTGTGGACCCCTTGGAACATCCTGTAGTAATACGGAGTCTCCCAGGGTAGTGTACTGACACCTTCTGCAGTTCTTGTGGCATTGCAAACCTCCTGTGCGTTTTTTGTATTTTCGTATCGACAACCTACGCTACCAAAAACCACTCACCTTTGTCAATGTGGAGTTCTCCTCAACACTCACCACTCAATCTATTAACAAACAGGCGACCGCACCCAGGGACGGGTGCGCTCGGAGTAAAAAAACGATCTAACTCTTCTGCTTTCGGCTCTACCTCCCTCCCCTCCAACATCTAACCTCCCGACTAACTTCTCACCTCAAAAATCTAACTTCTAAATGTCGTACTTAAACTTCTTCGTATCGCTCGCTCCACCCTTCAGGAGAATCATCGCGACAATTGGTAGGATGATCCAGACGAACCGCGCGTTCTCGGTAGCAAATAGGTTTCGCGTGTAAGGCGCGAGGCCTTCCGTAGCTTCCGGGGGTAGGAATGATAAGACCACACTGACGATCAAACCGACATGCAGGATGCTAAATAACAGCACTTGCCACCATGCGCCATGCGTATCGCTCGAGGCGATCGTTTTTACGAGAGCTGAGCGAGACAACATGAAGAAGAGAAGGACGAATACCACGAGAAACGCAGAAATGCGGAATACGAATAGCTGTGACACGACGTTATTCACGTTTTCCTGAAAATCGGGACTCGAGATAAAAGGCGCGTGTTCTACGATAGCGAGCGACATGTAAATCGATACGAGTATGACAATAATTCTGTCGCGTCCGAGTGACAGCCCATACAGGAACGCAGCAACTATAAAAAACAGGATAATGAATAGATCCCATGTCGGTTGGCTCCAGTTCATATTCGAGAGAAATCCCCCTGCGTTTTCCGCTGCGTATGCGGCTTGAACGAATAGCATAGTTTTTGTTTATCGTATCGTGATGACTGAACTATAGCATAAAATCGGCAAAAAAGCAATGGAATTATGCATAAAGAAAAAGCCCTGAACAGATCGCGGATGCGATACTGACATGCAGGGCTTCGATGCGCGCATAAGTACATTTAGCTCCTCGGAGTCCACATCTCTCGGATTATGAAGGGAAACATAGGATCGTCGGAGATCACCTTACCGAACATCTGGCCGGGGTGAAGAGGAAATGTTGGTGATCCTGATACCCCGCCCAATGTTATAAATCCATCCGTTGGCCAGCCGAGATCCTCTCCCTGCCTGATGAAAGCCTGTAGTCCGAAATCAGGCATTCGGTCCAGAAGCATCCGGAGAGAAAATGCATCGGGCCTGCCAGTACCGACGACGAGCAAGATCGCATCGCCCTCGGTGGCAATAATTGCTGGAGACCCTTTTGCCATCTTCCCCGGATCAACTGATGAAACTGACTGCCAGTTCATGGCAACTCTCCTGTCTGAATGTGATGGAGCAATGTTGTGAACTTTATCGTACTGTATGCAAAAAAGAATAGGATGTCAATCCTACCACCTCTGCCGATCGCAGGCACAGAAGCCTGCGATCGGAATTTTCATAATCTACTTTAGCTCTCCTAGCTCCTCATATAGCTTTCTCTCCCGCGATGAAAGCTTACTCGGAATGACCACGTTTACCGTCACGAAGTGATCCCCCCTGCCGCGCTTGCGCAAATGTGGGATGCCTTTCCCCGAAAGACGGAATTCCTTTCCTGACTGGGCACCGGACGGGATTTTCAATACGACTTCGCCGTCGAGGGTCTGGATATTTTTCTTCGCACCTAGCGCCGCATCTGAAACAGAAATGCCAAGTGTAGTACGTACATCATCCCCGTCGCGGCTAAACAGCGAGTGCGGCGCAATCGAAATGCGAATAAATAAATCGCCAGCACTGGTGCCTTTCTGACCTGCCTGTCCCTTGCCTGATAGGCGCAGTGATTCGCCATCATTAATGCCAGCGGGTATTTTCAGCTTCATCGTTTCGGTACCGCGCTTCCTGCCATCGCCGCCGCATGAAGAACATTTTTTCGACGCGCGCTGGCCTTCACCTTGGCATTCGGGACATACGCTTGCCTGGCGAAACGTGCCCATAAATGTCTGCTGGAGTTGCTCCACCTGTCCGGCACCGCTGCACGTCGGGCATGTTTCTTTCTTTGCGCCGGGCTCCACGCCGTCGCCGCCGCACCGGTCACAGGCAACCTGTCTTTCCAGCTCAATTACCTTCTCAGTTCCAAACGCTGCCTCTTCAAATGTGACCTGAACTGCAGCTTCGATATCGGCTCCCGCCCGTGAACGCGTCGTTCGAGTCCGCGAACGAACTCCGCCGCCGAAGAGGTCACCGAAGATATCTCCAAGGTCACCGAAATCAAAATTTATATTTTCAGTCCTGAATCCTCCGCCGAACGGTCCGCCAGCACGTGAGAAATCTTCCGCAGAAAACCCGCCGAATCCTCCCGGCCCTGCGTTGCCTTGTCTGCGCGCCTGGTCAAACGTGGTGCCGTACTGGTCATACTGATCCCGCTTTTCTTTATTGTTTAGGACCTGATACGCTTCGTTGATTTCTTTAAACTTTTCAGCATCGCCGCTGCTTTTATCAGGATGGTGCTCATGGGCAAGCTTACGGAATGCCTTCTTGATATCGGCTTCCGTCGCGTTCTTGTCGACCCCTAATAAACTGTAGTAATCTTTCGCCATAGCTACTTAAAAGTTCCGCATTAGTGTACTCAAAAAATACCGATAAGTCAATCCCTCCGTAGAAGTATCATGCGTCAGTGAGTTCAATACGTTCTTTCTCTGTAACCACTTTCGCAATCCTCACAAACCCGACTATCAATAAGAGTTTGTAAAAAACAAACGAAAAGAATTGGATCAGGGGTTTCAATACAATCGTAAAAAGCTTTAATACAAAGAACAGGGACAAAGCAAGAATTGCCGGCAGGAACGTCCGGTACGGATCAACCACCGAATCTATTCGGGAACTGACAATCTTCCGTACCACAGAACCCATGGGTTCGTCACCGTTCGCCTGGATTCCAAATGTATCTAGGAACTGCGCACGCGCTTGGCCGAGTACCGCTCCCTGGGCACTATCAATAGCCTCCCGCACCGCGTCGCCGATAATATTTTCAGTGGGGATAGTAGACATCTCTTCGATGGAACTCTGGCTTGACTCAAGAATAAACTCGTCCAGTGTCATCTCGGGATCGTAATAGGAAACGTATTTCGGCAGTACGTTATTCGCCGACACGACCATCGCATCAATGAAGCCTCCTACGAACCGGTCCGAACTTTGGTCTTCGTTTAAATAAGCGTAGTAAGTAAAGGATACGGCAATGAGGACGATGCTAATGGCCGTATGCACTCCTACGAGTATCACGCGCCCGACTAAGAATTTGAGCCGTGATTTGAGATCAGCGCGAATGTTTTGTTTCCAGACAATAAAGGCAACAATCAGCGAGAGCACAGCGATACAATTCGCCCATGTCACGGGAAAGAATATGAAATGCACTAGCCCCCCAATGATTGAGGCGCCCAAAAAGAAGAGGTGGCGATCTATAAGCACAGAGGAAATGCCAACGACGGCAAACATAAGGGAAAAAGCCAGTGCGGATAATGCGATGGCGAGAATCATCTCCAGCCGAAAGGATAAATCGAGTTGGCTGTTAAACACTCCCGCTACCGAGTACCAAAAGAGCCCCATCGAAAGTACCGTGAGACAGGCGAGGATGACCATCTTTACCATCGGCTGGGGTAAAGGTTTTTCCTTTTGATCTTTAATCACTTGTTCCTCAAGCGTTGGCTTTTCTATGCGCATAGATAGGTATAGTGTATCACAAGAGGGAGGAGAGTTAATGGATTAGTGAACCTGCTTGCCGATAGGCAGGTTGCGAATTTCGAGCTAGTTTATTGATTATCTACGAACGAGTAACTTTCATAATTACGAATGCGTAATACGCAATTCGCAAATCCGACAATCCGCACTCACTATTGACAGTGATTCTTTTCGAGCGTAAGATTGGCACTACTCAACATATTGGCTCTTTTCTCACAATAGACCATAAAACGTGCCAGCGTCATCTGCGCCTTCGGCCTGGCTGGTTTGACCATGAGTGGTCCCAGCCGAGACACACTACCGTGTTTGCTAAGCCCGCACCATTGAGGGCACTTGCCTCGGTAGAGCGCTGAATCAAGCCCTTGTGGCTGAACTGCGCCTGATGGCCGATCCACCAAGCGCTTCGATGCGCTGGCAGTACCGTCACGTGCGGCGGGGTATACCGTAAATCTGTGGGATGAAGGCATCCCACGATTAGGCGACTTCCTGACGCCTCCACGGTGTGCCGTGCGTGACCAGCCCCCGTCTCCTGTCCATAAGTTGGAGACGGGGTGCTTTTTTAATTACGTGCGGAATCCGACTTCCGAGCCTGGCACTTTCGCTTCCTCGATTTTTCCGAAGTTGCTCTCGTATTTCTTCAGGTTCTCTTCCATAGCTTTCAGGATGCGCTTCATGTGGCCGGGCGAGACGATAACGCGCGAAGTCAAAATCCCTGCGCGCTGTGCCGGAAACACATTGAGGAAATCCATTACAAATTCCTCTTTCGAATGGGCAACCGACATCATGTTGGCGTAGGTGCCTTTCATGACGCTGTCTTCGATCTTGATCTGAATTTGCTGACTCTGGCCAGCTGGGCCAGTTTGGGGAATTGGTTGTCCGTTCATACGTGAATGACAATAATTAGTTTATTAAGGATACATATTGACATGCGACTATGATATGCGTAAGCTGGTGGTAACAAACCGAAGTAGCAAAATTGTACAGGATCCAATACAGGGAGGGAGGTAGTATGAAGATACGTTGGCACGAAATCACGAGCATCGAGATGGGAGTTGAGCCGAACTGCTTGACCATCTTCTCGAACTGTAGTGTGTGGCAATTCCGTCTCGCTGACTTCATCTCCGGCGCTCTAGTGGTCTCCGAGATCACAGAATCTGGGGAGAATGAGAGACTCACCACCGACGGTAGCGTCACTGAGCTTCACCTCTTGCCGGGCCGGCATGCAGCAATCGGTCTGTGGCACGAAGCTCACCTCGCACTGGCCGCCTGACGCGACCTCACCACCGACCTCTTTTCGGGCCCCGCTTGCAACTCTTGCGGGGCTCTCTTCTTATTGAGCAGTTTATTAAATACTTCTCTAACTCGAATAAACTAATTCGTAATTCGCTCAATCCGTTAATACGTATATTGACAGCGTAAGTATAAAATGATAATGAGTAAAGGTTAAATAGGGACGGAAGTAATAGAGTTCTGTAACCAATTGGGAGGGCGTCATGACTATCGGAGGAAGTCGCCAGGGAATTACTGGGTGGAAAGCCCAGGACGGGATCGTTCATATCAATGTCAGTGGTAGTGTCGTCGAGTTAACGCGGATACAAGCCTCGCAAGGCTGTATCAGCGTCTTCACTGCCGACGCCATGTGGCTGGACCGTGACGGAAATGGCCACATCACCATTTGGATCCAGGAGGGTCCAGCAGCCGCAATGAGAAATGAGCTGGGTCTACCGATCCAGGACTACAAGTTCGAGTCGATTTCGTTGGATGTTGAAAGCGGCAAATGGCAGATCGATGTGCCTGATGAGCTCGAGCGTTTGCGGCCGGTCGTCCGCTTCGAGCGCATTCAGATCGGACACGGGGTTTTCGTGACCAACGGCACGGAGATGCGCTTCCGCCTTGACGGTAGCGGCCACCTGCGCTGGATTATCGCACCGCCCGGGTTCGCCAGTTCCCTCATCGGCGGCACATTCTTCCTCGGCTATGAGTTGGCTGAGGCCATCAATGCCGCCGCGTCCACCACCGGCTAACATCGTTCAATCCCGGTTCCATCCACCCGTCCGCTGCTTCATCCCTTTGAACACACATATGTGTGGACAGAGAACGAGCGGCGACGGGTGTTTTAATTTCCCGCGCCTTTGGTTATACTGAAAACAGTGAAATAACAACGCTCTTCGGTAATCAACCCCAGGAGGCACCCATGTCTTCTGTTACTTACGTTGAACGCGATGTACTTGCCCTGGATACCCTCTATGATGAGGGAGAGTATTGGGCTGCGGTCTTTGGCGGCCAAGTCTACCGGATCGAACGGGAGGCGATCCTTAGTGAAACAGTGCTCCTCTGCGAGGTAGCTGATGAGGATATGTGGACTATCGAGTTCGACGATGACCTCTGTCTCATCCACACTTCGGGGACAGTCATCATGGATCTCTATTTCTGGGCCGGTGCGTATATCCCCCACCCATTCAAAGACGTCGTCTTCATGGGAACAGATTTCGTGATCATCACGAATGACGTTGACGGGACGCCCTTGCCGTCCTGTTCCTTTCCCCCGGATGAAATCGACCATACGGTCATCCTTACCTCTGGCAGGCGCCAAACCTACGAAATCAAGCCCGGTACCGGCCGGATCGAGATCACGGGTCCGGAAAAGATCCTTCTGCGAATTCGCCACGACGCCATGCTTGGTGCCTTCCACGAAAATTGACCTGTTCGCTCTCAGCTCTCGGCTCGACCGACTCCCGACTTGCTCCCGGGAGTCTCTTCTTATTGGTTGACTAAACGGGTCAAATACGATACATTTGAAATCAATAACACAAAAATCGTAACGAGGGGGTCATATGCAAGGCGCACATTCACCAAGTCTGATCCAAATCGGAATCATTCTCATCGTCGGAATCATCGGCACCATCTATCAGATCAGATCAGATCACTGAGTAGGACGCGCGACCGTTTCAGCGCCATCGAAAAGAAGTGATCCGTTTCATCGGACATGCGTTCGCTTGACCCGCCGAAGCTATATGTATAGGCGGGTCTCTTCTTGTTTTGTTAAAGTACTGCAGGGTTATATCGGTTCGCACCCTAGAAAGGGTGCTCTATGATATTAATGAGTTTTTTCAGAGCGTACCTTTTCCAAGGTGCGCTCATCTACTTTACTTCTTCCTCCCTAAATAGTAGTCATCGATCGCCCTGACGAGCGCCACCGGCTTTTCATCGAAAAGCCATTTCTTCACATCCTTTTTCGAATCATCTTCCAATATAAGCTTGAACGCGTTCGAGTCGTTAAGCAGGCAACGCGGCCGGGCAATATGGAAATGCCATAGCGTCTTGGTACGGGTGTACTCCTTCACCATCTCGAGTGCTTCGTGAGTACCTGCGCCGAAATCACCTTGTGCCTGCTGGTACGCGCGCTTTTCGAGCTCCTGCTGTAGCGCGGGGGTGGTATCGCAATAGAAGTTCCCCTGCGGAGTCTCGAGGAGGATGACCTCCTTGCCAGTGTCGTTATAGAAGCACGTGGGAGAAAGACAATGGTGATGCCACGCCGTTCCGAGACGGATCGTTCTCTGCTCCACAGCGTCGTATTCTACGTATGTTGCGTCTTGGGTAATCATAGTTGTTATTTACATTATGCCCGTCAGCACAATGTCAGCGTACCAACAGGGGGCCCCTCATCGGAACCCCTCGACAGTTAATTACTTTTTCACTTCCTCGTACTCCGCATCCACAGTTTTCTTATCGTCCTTTTTCTCATCAGCTTTCTGCGCTCCTGGACTGGCTTGCTGGCTTGCCGACGCGCCGGCTTGCTGATTTCCGTACATCGCCTGACCTATCTTTTGGATGACTTGCGACAACTCATCAGTTGCTTTCTTGATAGCGGATACATCATCAGCGTCCTTTACCTTTTTTACCGCTTCAATCTTTTCTTCAATCTCTTTCTTTGTCTTGTCATCAACCTTCGAACCGGCGTCTTTCAACGACTTTTCTGCCGTGTAGGCGAGCGATTCGGCATTATTGCGCGCATCGATGAGTCCCTTTTTCTTCTTGTCCTCTTCTGCGTGTGCAGCAGCTTCCTGTTTCATTTTTTCAACCTCGTCTTTCGACAAACCTGACGACGCAGTGATGGTGATGGACTGCTCCTTGTTGGTTGCCTTGTCTTTTGCTTTGACATTCAGGATGCCATTCGCGTCGATATCAAACGTTACCTCGACTTGCGGCATACCGCGAGGAGCTGGAGGAATGCCCGAAAGAATGAAATTGCCCAGCGTCTTGTTATCGGAGGCCATGGGACGCTCACCCTGGAGCACGTGTATTTCAACAGAAGTTTGGTTATCAGCGGCTGTGGAGAATACTTGTGACTTTGATGTCGGTACGGTCGTATTACGGTCAATCAATGGGGTCATAACGCTCCCGAGGGTTTCCAACCCCAACGTAAGCGGCGTAACATCCAGGAGTAGAATATCTTTCACATCGCCTTGCAGTACGCCAGCCTGGACTGCCGCGCCTACTGCAACCACTTCATCGGGGTTTACGCCGAGATGCGGCTTCTTGCCAAAGAACTTTTCAACAGTCTGCTGGACAAGTGGCATGCGGGTCATCCCGCCAACCATGACAACTTCATTAATATCCGAAGTTTGCAATCCGGCATCATCGAGCGCCTTCTTCGTCGGAGTCATGGTTTTCTCCACGAGCTCACCGATGAGAGATTCCAACTTCGCACGGGATATCTTTAGAAGCAAGTGTTTTGGTCCTGACGTGTCAGTTGTGATGAACGGTTGGTTGATCTCCGTCTCCATCTGGGTCGAGAGCTCCATTTTTGCCTTCTCAGCTGATTCTTTTAGCCTTTGTAATGCGAGTTGATCATTGCTCAAATCAATCCCCTGGTCTTTTTTAAACTCTTCGATGATCCAATGGATGATGACTTGGTCGAAATCGTCGCCACCGAGGTGCGTATCACCATTCGTGGCTTTCACTTCAACGGTATCTTGTGAAACTTCCAGAATAGATATATCGAATGTCCCGCCGCCGAGGTCGTACACGGCTATTTTCTCATCCTTTTTCTTGTCGAAACCGTATGCAAGTGCAGCAGCAGTAGGCTCGTTGATTATTCTACGAACCTTCAAGCCTGCGATCTCACCTGCATCTTTCGTTGCTTGGCGCTGAGAATCATCGAAATACGCCGGTACGGTAATGACCGCTTCTTCGATCTTTTCACCGAGCTTATCTTCCGCATCCGCCTTCAGCTTCGATAAGACCATCGCAGAAATTTCCTGCGGCGAGTACTCCTTATCTCCCATTTTCACCTTCACACCTGCTCCAGACTGAACAATATCATACGGGAGAAGCTTCGTATCACGCTGGACTTCCGCGTCCTCATACCTGCGTCCGATAAGCCGTTTCACTGAAAAAATAGTATTCTTCGGATTCACGACACCCTGCCGCTTCGCCGCCATGCCGACGATGCGTTCACCCGTCTTCGACACAGCAACGACTGACGGGGTAGTGCGACTTCCATCTTTATTTTCGAGTACTTTCGGCTCGCCGCCCTCAATGATCGCCATCGCTGAGTTAGTCGTGCCGAGATCGATGCCTAATATTTTTGCCATAAGTTAGGTTATTTGATTTAATTGCTTGATTAAGAGTTTTTTCTCATGTGGCCGTGCACCTTCGTGCCATCGCGCTTCGAATACCCTGCCACCCAAACTAACTTTCGTGAATGTGCCCGTGGGGCTTTGTGCGAATCACCACCTGAATACTTTCTTCCTGATGCACGTTCTTTCTTCCATTGTCCCTTATTTCTCATACATTAAACTGGTTAAGAAAATTATCATCTACCTCCATATGGGCATGGAGCCGTAATACATCATCTTCGTCGATCGACGCTTCATTCCTGAAGTCAAGTACTTCGTCTTGTGAAAGGTCTGTAACAGCAGTCAAAAACTGCAAGCGCCCTTGGCCGAACGAAATAGACGAGAGTGATCCCGCCTGACACCGGCCGCATTTAATATAGAGCAGCGTTGTGCCATCTTGCTCCTCCAGGATTTGCAGATTTGTGAAGTCGAATCGCTCGCCGCAAATACTGCAGAAAGCTTCAGCTTTTATGATGTCCGGCCGGTGGCCGAACGGGATTTGTGGATGCATGGTTGCCATATGATAGTAAGCATGAGTCCGGAGACGATCGGATCGTCTCCATACCCATGCCCCAATACGGGGCTTGGGCGCTATTTCTTCGAAACGGATACAGGGATCTTTTTCGGCTTAACTTCTTCCGCCTTCGGTATGGTTACCTTCAGCATACCATTGTCGAAGGTAGCTAGCGCCTTTTCGGCTTGGACGTGCGTGGGAAGGGCGACTGTCCGGTAGAAGCTTCCCGAGCGGACTTCCTTCCGGTAGTAGTTTTTCTCGTCCACTTCAGATTTCTTCTCCATGTTACCTTCGATCTTCAAAATGTTGTCTTCTACGGTGACGTTGACCTTATCAGGCTCGGCTCCCGGTAATGGGGATTCCACATAGACATTTTCTTCGTCCTGATAGACGTCCATTGCCGGGACGAATTGCATTTGACCCCGGAAAAATCCGTCAAATTCGTCGAGGTCAAGGTATGGATTCCATCTGACTATTGCCATAGTTGTTTCGTTACACCCCCTTTTATTGAAGGGATATTCCTGTTAAGAATTAGCAGCCGCAGTTACCGCCACATGGACAGTTTTCTTCTCCGCCAGTGTAGTGCATATGTTTCATACAAATAAGTTATTGAGCTACTTTCACTTTTGCCGGATGGATGGTCTTACCGAGCATCATATACCCTGGTTCAACCTCCTCAATAATTACATCGTGTTCGATACCCTCACGTTTCTCATGTGCGACTGCCTCGTGCTGATCAGTATTGAATTTCTGACCCTTCGTCGGGATCTCCTCGATGCCCATCTGGGAAAAGAATGTCTTCAGCTCTTGCGCAATATGTTCGATGCCTTTCACCCAGTGTGCTGTATCTTGGTGCGCGGGTTTATGCTTCAAAGCAAGCTTCAGGTGGTTATAAATCGGAATAAGCTCAATGATGAGGCCTGCGTTTGCAAACTGCACAACTTCTTTTTCTCGCTTTTCAAATTCCTTTTTCTGGTTCAGGTAGTCTGCCTTCGCGCGCTTCCACCCGTCCAAATATTCTTCAGCTTGCTTCTGGAGCTTTTCAATCTCCGTCGGCTGGTGTTCGTCTTTTTGCTGGTGCTCGGGTGTCATGGCGTGTGTTCGGTGTTCTCCAATAATGTGCGCACACACTGCAGCCGGCTCATGTGTGATTCGTAATCCATACGCATAGGACCAAGAATGCCGACCATCTGTTGTTCACCATTCTTCGCGTGGTACTTTACGACCATGACTCCGCATTGCTTGCCAAAAGGATTTTCTTCTCCTACTAAAACGCGAACGTCATCCTCAACCGCGGGAAACAGATCATGCATCACTTCATCGAGGTGGTCGATCACTTCTGACATGCGTGAAATGAGATTAAATTCATGGAACTCCGGATGAGAAAAGAGATATGAAATGCCGGTATAGTAGATATCATCAGGTGAAAATCCCACGATAACAGCTTCTTGTGAGAGTTCTGCAAGCGCCTTCGCCAGTCTTTTCGTCGTCATTTCTTCCGAAATGTCCGTCCTGTCGGCTAGTGCCAGTTTCAAAAAATCATATTCCCGCTTAGAGACCTCTTTGTTAACGACAAAGTTATCCAAGTAGTACTTCCAGCCTTTTTCTGTGGGTATTCTGCCACCTGATGTATGCAGATGGGTGATAAAACCCTCCTTTTCCAGAGCCATCATGTCATTACGCACCGTTGCCGGGGACACACCCAAGCCATACTTATCCACAAGCAGACGTGAGCCAACAGGCTCAGCATTATTTATATGTTCTTTGATAATTGAGCTAAGTAAAGCCCTTTTTCTATCCTCCATAGTATTACAAGGGTATTATAACGTGGTTAGCACTCTATGGTCAAGAGTGCTAAGTCTCCTATTTTCTGGTTTTAATATTAGAAAACCAGAATAAGAACTAGTATGAGTCCAACAACAGCTAGCAAGGCAATACCAAGCTGCAACGTACGCTTCGCCCGAACAATTCTCGGGTCAACTGGTGTTGCTTGTGACATATATATTAGTTCAAAAAATACATAGTAAAATAGCTGGTCACCTCCGAGATGGTGAGATCGCCGATAACCTTCGCTGAATTCGAATTCTCCAGTATGACTGGCTTCTGTGCGTTTCTTGCTGTCAAATATCTCATGAGGACATATATGCTTGCTGGTGAATCAACGGCCATCGATGCCAGTCCTTCAACGTCGAAGGACACTAGTGTTTCCCTGCTCTTTGCATCCAACGTATCCGCCTCCTCTGACGAAACGTAATGGGCGAAGTCGACGCTCGCGAGGACGAGTGCATCCTTGGGCAACACTTCGTGGAGCGCTGAAGCGAGTGCGACCAAATCAGCCTCGGTTGCGCGGCTCATCAACACGATGGGGAGTACCTGCGCCTCAGGAAAACTTTTTTTAATAAATGAAACTTCCGCTGAAATAGAGTGTTCAGCTACAAACACACGTTCGTCCGCCTGGACAACGCCTCGCTGTATCAATGATGAAATGCCTTCCGTGTACGGTTGTAGGCGTCCATAGGGAGTTTCCCACGCAGCTTCGGAGATGAGTATTCCATCTGTGCCGATCTCACGGTGGTTAGGCCCGATGACAACGACAACCGATGGATCCTGTGACAGTTCTAAACGAGAAAAAAACTCCGCAATAAGATGTGATGCGAGTAAATGATGAGGAACAATGCCTCCGCGTACGGCACTTTTTTCACGAGATCCGGATACGTCCGCGTATGCCCGATCAAAAAAACTCTGTTCCATGAGGAACGCCCGATGAACACTGGATGGTGCATCAACTTCAATAGTATCTCCCTCGACGCGAGGGGTAATCATACATCCCGAAACAACAAGGATAACGAGGCTGATGCCGATTGCTAACCGCATGGCCTAGTGGAGCGCCCCGCCCCACTCGACAACCGTGAATCCCGTGCGCTGTGGCGTAACGATCTCCATCGGTTTGACATCCACTGGATGGTCAAGGGGCTGATAGTCCATGAACACGCGGATCACCTTGTCCGGACGCGGAGAGACGGTCAACGGCGCTAAGCTGTCGAACACTTCCTGGTTTACAAACGTGACGAAATAATACGGCGCTTCCTGCATGCGGGGATGCCAGAACTCAATGAAGTCAGCGCGCTCCTTTTTGTTCAACCCAAGTCGTTCAAGCGTGCCTCCGAGGAAATCCAGCACACCAGCCTTTGAGACGACGAATCCCTCTTTAGGGATTTCGTAATTGACGCCGTTGCCTTCCCAGA
>Ga0076152_113_pt1 | contig 27303 bp, 24 predicted proteins | sample RifGroC2_FD_68173 | JGI IMG/M metagenome (GOLD analysis project Ga0076152, IMG submission 68173) | Parcubacteria bacterium GW2011_GWC2_49_9 | reverse complement strand
TCCAGCTTTTCCAGCGCTTTCCAGCCGCGGTAGGACTGATTTTCCGTCCAGGCCGTACTGGAATCATTCGGTTTGATATTTTGCGAATCGAGGAAACTGTTATCCCAAAAATCTCCGTCTTTGACCAAATCTTTTGACCCGGCCCCGAACGTACCCAGCTCATACATAGCCGAATACGGATAATTACCTTCGATCAGCCGCTCGATGCCGCATGGTGCGCCGCCGCAATCAGCAGGGCTCGAACAGTCCTGGGTCGGCTCATTGCTGCACTTCAGCTGACGTCCCCAGTTCACGCCTGCTCGCGCGAGCCCTGAAATATTTTCCATGAGATTTACGTTGTTACTCGCGTCAGCAGCACTGGTATAGATCAGATCGGCGCCGACGAGTGACTGGCAGATACCCTTGTCAAATGGCTGGGCAGGCGGTTTGCAGTCCGCGTCTGCCGTACACCGGACGCTCTGGTCATCCGAGCATACTTTCTCTGGCACGAGCGGATCCAGCAGTGCACAAATCCCCTGTACGCAGTCGCTGTCGCGCTGACAGGAACGGCCGTTGTCAGAGCACGCTTTTGTCCCGATGCATTCGCCGCTGACCGGATCGAGCTTATTGCACGGCGCGCGTTCGAAGCATACTTCCTCTTCCTCGCCGCGCTCGTTCCGCACGGTGGTACTTGCAGAGCATTCGAGCCATTTGTTGCACGTACGGTCGCGCTGGACCTTGATGATTTGGTTCGAATCGCAGTCAGGGCGCGCCGGCGTATTTGGATTGTTATCACAGGCTCCCGATGGAGCGCTGCCGTCAGACGTGCCTTTCGCGGTAAACGTCGGCGGAGGAGTCGTAGCATTGTAGAATAGCCGGCAACCGGCAAGATCGTCGACGACGTTGTTGCATGATGTCGTGTCGACAGTAGGTTCGACATAATAATACGCCTGGCACGCAGCCACGGATGCGCATAGCCCGGCGCCGCACTGCGTCGCATGAGGTATCTGTATCTGACAGGTAAATGGTACACCTGGCGCGGCATAGCCGCAGTCGGCACCCGGATCAGAAATACTACACGGCTGGTTAAATTTTGGTCCGGCAGAGCAAAATGCCGTCGTATCGCAGAAACTTCCGGGGGTTGTCGAAGCAGTATCGCATCTGCCGACGTTCGTTTGGTTGGCTGGAACATTGACGTCGCATCCTTCAGGATCCAACGGATCAAGGTATTCAGTACAGCCGCTCTGGTCAGCCGGGCACAGTCCGACCATCCCATCAGCTATCGATGTGTCTGTCAACGACGGTCCGCATCCTATGTCGGTGCCCCTCCGATACCATCCGGCTGTAGTGGATCCCGGAGGGATGTTGTATTCGCACGTTGCGCTTCCTGGATCTTTAAAGTACGCGAATCCGCCATCGTATGAATACTCTTGGCAACTGCTCTCATCCTGGCGGCATAAGATCTGCTCATAATCGTCGGGGTCGTTTACGATGTAGGTATCAGTGTATCCATCGACGCTGTTGTAAGCATTGATAATCGGCTCGCCCATGCGCATACACCCTGCTTGGTTACTCTGGCAGTAGACGGCGGGATCATTAATCAGTGTGACCACTTCATCAGCCGGTATCGTAATATCAGTGGGGAAAGCAACAGGTGCCGGACCGCCGCTGAAATAATTATTCAGGAAGTTGAGATCTGCCCCATTCACCGTGCTATCGCCGTTCACATCCATGATTGCCCATGGATCGGAACGGTTGACACCGGAAATACATGTGTTACCTACTCCGCAAATGGCAGCGGGATTTTCCGGATCACATTGTTGGGTGGTTCCAGCAAATGGGCCGGTAGTGCAGCGGCCATCGAAGTAACTGTTGAGCTGTACTAGGTCGTCTCGATCGAGCTGACCGTCAGCGTCATAATCGCCACGCGGGCGCACAGTTACCTCAATATTCTCGGGGAAAGGATTCTCATTGTTTTGAGTCTGGATGAGTGCTTCACACCCTACAGCATCGGCATCGCAAATTTTCGAGAACGATTTCAAATAGTGTATCCGGCTGTCACGGTCGCGGTATGCTTCGCAGTTTTCATATCCCGAACATTCAGTGTACGACCCTTGGACTACGAAGACGTCGTCAGTGACTTCTTGGAACTGGAGATTGTCCAGATAAAACGGCCGCGTACCGCCGATGAAGAGGAACGCCCCCGGGGGCACTGCCGCGTCGAAGAACAGCGGTCCGAGCGTGTATTGGTTCCAATCGCCCGCTTGAGCTACGGCCGTACCGCGGAAACGCGCAGTGCTTCCATCATCCAATGTGATAATATTCCCCGCCCCGTCATAGATTCCCGCTTCGATGCTCGCATCATTACTACCGCCTGACGCCCAGAATTTCAAGACGTATGACGTATCACTTTCAATGAGACCATCAATGGGTGTCCATGCTCCTGGTGGCGCACCAAATCCGAGATCGAAGACTACCATCGAATGCCCACCCGCTTGGGTGGAGTAGTTGCTTGGGTTGAGCGCCGCATCAGCATTTGATACCCACGGTGCTATTGATCCTGATTCAAAATTCGTTGAAATAAGCGTGCGAACATTACTACCGGCTGAACCCTGGTACTCGCGACATCCGGCGAACGTCGCAGAACACGTGACGCTCTCACCCGGCATCATATGATAAGTGATGTCATGCGAGGCCTGTGTATCAATCGTGTTCTTATAGGGGTGGCAGTCTTCCGTGACGAAAATAATTCGTGAACGTAAACGATAGGAGGTAACTCCGTTGGAATCGTAAAACTCCGCGCAGTCCGGATTTGTATACAAATCTGCGGCTGAACAGTCCTGGTTAGCAATAGGATGATTTACAGCGGGAAGAGGACCGGCACCATCTTCATCAAATGTGACATTATCAACGCACGCCGGATACTGGATAGCTGAAGCGGGATCGTCTGGCGCCAGATTCGTGCATGGCGCGCGTGTTCCGGCTGCAACGACATTGCTCCGCAAGAGATTAAAAGCTTTCAGCTGATACCCGGACTCTTCGTCGCCAATCCATGTGTAGTAGTTGGCCGCCTCGGCTCCCGCGTCAGCCGGCTTCGCACACTGCCGGATAAAGCTGTAGTACTCTAACCCCTCACCGCCGCGCGCCACTTCATCGAGATTTGTATACTCTTCGCACCCGAGCTGGGTGGCAGGACAGGTAAGACCTGTCTTCGGAACAAATGAAACCGGTTCTCGCGAAGGCCTGCGTGGAGTATGTTCGATGGGCATTTCACGAAATGCTTTGCACCCGACGAATTCAGCGGGACATTGGTCGCAAGAAAATGGATCGTTCGGATCACAGGACGACGGATCGGTGATTTTGCCAGTCACTGCCAGGTCGCCGGACAGCGGTGTATACAGTTCGCAGCCAACATCATCGACGTTACATGATGCACGTCCGCCATCCATATAAATTCTATTAACGTCGCCGTAACCCTTATATGCCGTCACCGGAGCGCCTTCTTCGAGCTGAAGAGCGTCGAAAACGACGGTACAGTTCGTCACAGCTCGCAGATTACCTTGGAGTGACGTGCGTGTTTCAGACTTACTCGCAGTGCCCGTCGTTATATATCTTTGCCAAACATCCTTTTTATACGTTACCGGCGTATCACTCAACCATACGTCAGCCGGATACGCGATGAGCTGTACTGAGGAGTCTACAGAGGTGATAGATGCATCAGTACAACTATCAAGTTTTGCATAATAAGAGAATGTGAATGTGCGCCCAGCAAGTGACCGCCCCGTATCAGTGCTGTGCGGAGCGTACCAGGTAGTTCCGGCATGGGCAGGATCCCAAATGAGCTTGACGGCATATTGTCCATCATAGGCATCGCGAGTTACATCAAGCACGTGTTCGGTATTTCCCGTATCGAATGGAGCAAGTCCGGGCCTATCGCCATGCGACGGAGACGGGTCGGCATAATCGACAACACCGTCGTCTATTCTGTCATCAGTGATGTACGAGTGGTCGAACCGTTCAAAGCTCGAATTGCGAACGAGGTTAGTGCCTAAACTTGGTTTCGTGCGGATAAACTCCGCGCATCCATCAGCCGACCCATCACACGTCGAGACGTCGCGGTCAAACGCGAGGCGGTTATGTTGGCCGTTCGCGTCGAGACCATAATCACATTGCCAGTCTCCTGACGCGTCCGCTTCCTGGCAATACCATTGGCACCCGGCATTAGACGCATTGCAGTTATTGTACTGGAGCGTGTCCTTTAAGTAGGACACTTCCGTATTATTGGGATCGACGAACGTCTGACAGCTAGCGAACTGCGCATTGCACGCATCACCGTTAAACCGCCATACGTCGCGCTCTTCCGTGCAGTACCCATAGCGTTCGCACGAGCCATCGGCACCTTCAACGATACAGGTCTGTTCGTCTACGCAGGTTTGGCGGCGAGTCAGCTGTCGCTCATTCGGGGTTACGGCAGTTTGCTCAACCAGTCCTTGCCTCAAAAGTCCCGTGTCGCCGTCATGGTCTATCCAGCTGGCTGCAATGAGTGATTCGCCAGCGCCTTCGCGTTTACAGAAAACTTCCGGCGACGTGAGAACCCAATTCGGGTCAACAAGCCCGCAGAAAGGAGAATAGTCCATATTCTCGCTGCAGGTACCGTCGCTCACGCCGTCACCGTTGTTGTCGGGGCACTGCAAGTCATTGTCGCATTCTTTGGCCCTGTCGTTCGAGCACGCTCGCTGTCCGCAGAAATTAAATTTGTCCATCACTTCTTGTATTGAAAACGTTTGTGTCGCAAAATCCCTGATATAGAGCGCCGCGAGTTCCCAGCCCACAGGAACGATGCGGTACTTTCGGAGCATAACCAGCGACCGGTATGGATACCCGTTTTGGTGTTCCGGTTCTGTGCCGTCCGCACTGAAGCCGAACGTCTTGTTCGGATCTATTAATCCCTGGTTAATCGCTTCCTGAAGTGTCAGGGTGTCTCTGACGGCTTGTGCGAAACGGCCGTCAACGATGCAGTTGTTAAATGCTGGCCCCGAAGGGCAACTGGACAGCTCTGAAATTATATCCACCGACCCGCCGCTGATGAAGTCAGGCTGAGCCAGTTTAGAAAAAATACTTTTTGCCGCAGCAATGCCTCCCCCTTTGGTAGATTCGAGCAAGCCTGCGAATGACGAACCCTCCAGCCCTGGATTGAAACCGCGTGCAAAAATCCTTTGGAGCAGCTTTGAAACAAGTGTATTGGTAAATGTCCCGACAGCATCTGCGATTGGGCTGCCTGTCTGCGTAGTATAACCGGCGAACGCCTGCTCTAGAGGTATTGCAGCTCCGCGTTCGACAAGTGAAGCCGGCGTTTTTACGATGCCAGTAATCGGGGATGTGACAGCCCTAAATCCGCCTAACAAGCCCTTATCTCGTTCTGCCTCTGTTGCTTTTGCTCGAGCCTGTGCAAGATCACCGCGAATTGATAAAAAAGCGCCAAACTCATTGGCTTCTGGATGAAATTCGTAAGAAAATTCTATCAATTGGCCTTGGGCAGCTTTTTCGAAACTATCGGAAAACGTTTGCCCGATCCGTGTAATTGAACATCGGGGAAGCTGTGGCTCTACAGACCTCCTTGCAAAGATATCCAATTTCACTTTTGTTTGAAGATCAATCGGCTGGCATAAGCTTCGACCGAATACATGAGTTGATAACCTGTCCAGATAATCACCTACTGCCGCATCAGCTACTTCGTTGATAAAATTCCCAGGGTTAGTCAAGAAAAGTGGCTTCTGCCCTTTGCCGCCTGAGGCAATATATACGGCAGAATCATACGCTACCTTATTCAAAAACATGCGCACCGTGTTTTTATATGCGACGTCTGCCGTCAGTTTGATAGCTTTTTTTACTGCGCTAATGAGCGCTTCCGCCGGGTTTGCTACGATAGTTACGAACGTAACGTCGCCAACGCCTAAGAGCGCCTGCGCTGGCTTTGGCATAACCGCCACGGATCCAAAGAGAACCACCCCGATCAATACACCAATGATAAGGGTTTTTGGTGTCGTGCGCCTGCCTGCTAGTAGGCGAGGCTTCGTATGCGGTTCGTGGGATGCGTTCATGCGTCACGAATAAGTTATTGGGAACCTGTCTGCTCGGCGAGTGCCTGCTGGAATATCAACCGGAGCGCCTCATCGTCCACTTGTTCGACAACCTTCGAGTCCACGCCGGAAGCGATCAGGAATGAGCGGATTTGGTCCGCCGACAATGTTTGAAGCTCATTGACGTTCACAGTTGTCGGGGACAGCAAATTTAGATTATTCGTATTTGTCGACCCGTTATTCGTTGCCTCGTTGAGAGTGACCGGTTCGCCTCCTTGTTCGACTACAATGTCATTGTAGACTTCCAGCAACTCCGCGTCGGACAGCCCTTGAATAATATTTTCAGGCGCACCTGCATTCCGGAGTGCTTCACGCAGCTGGTCAAGGGTGACAGTGTCTGTAGGGGCTACGGTAGTCCCTGTGTTCGTGTTAACGCTTGGGCGAAAGCAGTTCTGCCCTTCAGGACAGTTTGGATCTTTCCCTGCTGATACTTCATCCTTATCGCTCGTCGAATCACTGTCAGAATCGGTCAAATAGGGACTTGTTCTGTGAATATACAGTTCGTCGTAATCGTTCAAGCCGTCATTGTCGGTATCCTTGCTGCGCAGATTTGATGTATCGACAGTCGTGTTCGAGAGCGCAAAAGCATTGATATCCAGTGAGATGTTTGTCTGTTGACTATTGGAAAAAGGTGACTTGAGCACTTGCCCTATCCCGATAGCGCCGAAAACAATCGCGGCTAGTCCAACTACAAGAATGAGGCCAAAAACCACCTGGCTTTGCGGTGGGAGCTTGGGCTTCTGATACCCTTTTGAAGAATATGATGAGCTCCTTTCTTCTTCTGTTTCATTTCTGAAGAAAGCAGAGGACATTGAAAGGAAGATTATTGAGAAAATTACTCCTAATTTCCTGATTCGTACTCCGAAATTATAGCAAATGTAGGCGACAAAGTCAAATACTAGCAGCATGAGCGGATTAACGAATTGTGAATTCGCGGATTACTCCTTCCAGTATGGCCCGCGTTGTGGAAAATTCAGCCGTAGTAATACGCAATGCGTTAACCCGTAATTCGTTAATTCGTCAACTTACTCATCAACACCCTCCATTCCTCTAAACTAAGTTCCTGCGCCCTCGCATTCTCCGAAATACCGATCGAGAGAAGTAGGGCTTCCACGGCCGACGGTAAAAGTCCCGCGAATCCCGCCAGATTGTTTCTTAATTTTTTTCGGCGAGCGCTAAAGCCGGCGCGCGCGACCTTAAAAAAAACTTTTTCATCGATACCTGCATGGCGCCAATGGATATCTCTGAATGTGACAAGCGCCGCATCCACCTTTGGCATGGGCCAGAAAGCGCTTCTTTTCACCGTACGAACTATGTGAACATCGGCGTACGACTGCGCCATGAGGCTCAACATACTGGTCGAGCCGGGACTGGCTGCTGTACGTTGGGCAACTTCTTTCTGCAAAAGGACTGTCATGGCACGCGGACGGGGTGTCGAGGAAAGAAAAATATTCAGTACATGCGACGCGATATTAAAAGGCAGGTTTGCAGCAATATCGAATTCCCCTTCTGTGTATGTAGCCCGACTCCGCTCCCACCATCCCAGTGCATCTCCCTGAATGATATGAACATGCGGCTTTGAATGGAAGTTACGAGCAAGATAGCGCGCGCATGCCGTATCCAACTCAACGGCGGTGAGATCAACGCCGAATCGCGCAAGAGCTTCGGTGAGTACTCCTATGCCAGGACCGATCTCAAGAATCGGCAATCGTGGCTCGAGAGACGCTGCTTCGACAATGTCAGCAAGTACCCTCTCATCAACTAGAAAATGCTGTCCCAGATCATGCTGGGGCCGGAGCGACTCCCGTCTGCAGATGTCAACTACGCGCGCTTTCAACCTTCGGCTCTGAGGCCGCTCAGGCTCGAAGAGTGCTCCTCGATGTGGGGTGTGCATAATGCGACCGTAGATAAAAAAATGTAAAGAGTGCTCCGAGGATAAAGATTGGCCACCAGGGGTCAGTAAAAATGAAGGTGAGTAGTATGACGAGGACAGCTGCAACGATTTTCCCGATCGACAATGCTTGTTCAAAAAATACCACATAGCTGACTGGTAACGTCCGACTCGCACGTTCGTAGATACCAGTTGACATGGGCACGAAAAGCATGTTTTTCGTCAGCTGGGATATGGCGTCGACGATGACCACTGCCGCAGGAATCCGTGCAAGCGAACGTAGCACCCAGATGCCAATATAGCCATAAATGCCTGTGCGAGCCAAGATCGGACGGGCCGAGCTGTCTGTCTTTTTTCCTATCACGAGCAACAGCAGCGTGGAAACAAGTGTTGCCGATGCCACTAATGATCCAATGGTGCTCAGATCTCCGATGATAACATAGATAAAAATAGGCCACGCCACCATGACGATGAGTTCTTCGCCAAAGCCAAAAAATGTTCCGAGGTCCTTCCGCCGCTCTGGTTGGCGAAGATGGTTAACGACGCTTCGGTATGACTCATGTTCAGTCGTCCGCATTTCATGCAAATGCAAAAGGGGAATAGTGGAAAGAAGAAACAATGCACTATCGATAAGAAATAGCGCCGGAAACCCGAATTGTTCGATCACAAATCCGCCGACAAACGGCCCAAGGATCATCATGACGGAGCTCACCGACATGAGGCTGCTCATTTCACGTCCGCGCTGGGATTGGTCAGAAAACGACATGAAGTCAATGTGAAACGCTGGCCAATAAAAAAGCTTTTGGAGAGCGAGAAGCAACACGGCAGGAAAAATGAGTAATGGCACGTGTGAAATACCATAGAGTGCTAGAAGATAGCCTATGAGAAAGAATTGACTGTAGAAAATTGAGTGTTCCACGCCAATCTTCGCAAGTATGCGTGAAGCAAAAGGCAGAATGAGCGCGTATACCACATATACCCCAAGATAAAACAACAATACCTGCGCGAGGGTATACCCGAGGGAAAAAAGATAGATCGGCTCAAAAATCAAAAAAGCGGCAAGCGCAAAATTCATCATGCCGACTGACCATACGAGAGACCGAAATGAATGCGAAACATGCTTAGAGAAATATCGCGGGAGATGCGGAGTAAATTTGTGAAGCATAGATTACGCGGCAATGTGAATCGGTCCCTCACGGATCACCTTGATTTTTGACCCGGTCGTATCGACCACTGTAGATACAGGAATTTCCTCCAATATTCCTGCGTCGAGATACAGATCAGGCCGTGCTTCCTGGTCGCGGAACTGTTTCAGCACGTCATCGAGTGAATAATTGTTCTGCGTCCCGGAAAGATTCGCGCTCGTGGACGTCAGCGGCTTGCCGTAAGCCCTCACGAGGTCACGAGCAACTTTCGAGTCAGGAATCTTCACGCCGACGGTGGGGAGCCCGAGTGTCAACGCAGGGGGGACGATTTCCTTTTTTAGAAAAATAATCGTCAGGGGACCAGGCCAGTATTTTTTCATCAGTTTTTCCGCCAGTGGATTTGTGACCGCGATAGTCCGGAGCATCTCAACACTCGCAACGATAACGGGTAAGGGCTTCTGAACACGCTTTTTAATAATGAAGAGCTTCCCAATAGCCTCCTCGCTTAGGGCATCCACAGCCAATCCGTAAGCAGTATCTGTCGGATAGACGACGACGCCTCCCTGTTGAAGAGTGTTTATGGCGCGTTTGAGAGCTGCCGAGGGGATTTCGTGTTGGCTGATGGGTACTATGTCGTCCATACAGGTATTCTACAGAAACATGAAAAAGAGTGAAGAGACAGCGGCGTCAATGAACGCGGGAATGAGCGATCCAGTAAGGGTAACAAGGGCTCCAATCACAAGTACACCAGCAAATTTCGCGAAATTAAGAATGATTTCTCTCATGAGCACCACCGAGACTGTTTGCGATTCATCCTTGCTGGCCTGATCATAGATCACGGACGCAAAACTGATATAGGCACCTTCTTGTGATAATTTGTAAAAGCCATCTGCGAACCCTATGTGCAAGGGAAGTCGGACGATACTTTTCACCACCCATGCGAGAGACAGGAGGCTTGCCCCAATACGTAAAATCTTCTTTTTGCCCACTTTATCGGCGAGTCGGCCGATCCAATACGCGGAAAGAAAAGCGACAACAGTCGCGGCCGAGGTGATGCCTCCGATCACTGACGTATCAAAAATCAGCAAGTACATGAAAATTGGCCAGACAAGTGTGGAAATGAGTTCCTCGTTGCCCCACGCTGCAAGCGCTATCTCTGTCCGGCGGAGCGAAGGTGTAGCTATAAATTGAAAAAAACGCTTCAGAGAAAAGTCAAACGGAGCATACACTTCCTGACTTAGGAACAGCGGAATGATGGAGGTGAAAAGTAACAACACGACGATAATGAACAGCGCGTGATACCCCCAAAACGCAATGACGAGCCCTCCTGCAAGTGGCCCCAAAATGCCAGTAGCGAGACTAATCATATTGACAATGCTGACCTGGCGCGCACGGCGGTCGCGTTGCGAAAATCTCGCAAAGTCCAGATGGAATGCTGGCCAGAAGTAAAACTTATAAAAAATTGACACTAACGGTAAGACGTAGAGCATCCAATGGTTCGTACCGAGGCTATTGAGTCCCAAAAAGTAGATGATAGCGAAAAACACCGAGATCAGAATAGAGTGCTTGATCCCCATGCGGGAGAGCATCTTACCGGCAAAGGGCACAATAAGTGCGAACCCTAAAAAGATGAGGCCGAAATAGAATAAGACAGGGAGGATGCGCTCATGAAAGTAGATGTAAAGATAGATAGGTTCAAAGATGGTAATCATGCTGAAAGCGATGTGCTTCAGCGTCACTGTCGCGTACAGCTCATTCACTTCCCTTCGGAGTGTGTATTCTATCTTATGGCGTGGATGCGAATGCATCATATCAACTTCGGCTTTCTAAATAAGACCTTGCAGTCTGTGTGCTTAAATGCCAATCAGGCACCTGGTATGACTCCCCGTACCGTTCTACGTAGAACGCATGGATGTCTTGGAGCGCATCCAGGGCGTCGATACCGAGCCGTTGTAACACAGCAGTGGTCATTTTCTGAACTGCAGCGTCACGTTGTGCGGGCTTTTTGAACCCATAAAGAATGTTCTGGTCGATCAGCTGCGTGGTGGTGTCCACGAGCATGCGGGTAGTATCATCACTCGCGACAATAGTCATCGGCTGAGAAAGCGATTCGTCACTGTCGACGATGTACACGGGAATAAACGGATCAGAGTGTTCGCCCCATTCATACCCCGTTACTGCGGGGATAACTGCTAGAACTCGGTCTCGGATGGCTTCAAAAACCTCCTCGAAGTCACTCCCGTATTTTAAAATATCTACCCACGCGTCGTCGAAGGGCTTTTCACCCGTATAGAGCCGTTTGGCGTATTGGTAATTATAACGGATGTCGGTTTGGGGAATCATGTTCAATTAACGAATTGCGAATTAGTTTTTTGGATAATAAACACGGAATCTTCACAACAACGAATGCGCAATTCGCTAATCCGTTAATTCTCTAGACCACGATGCTTAGTAACTTCCCCTTAACGTAGATAATCTTTTTCGGCTGTTTCCCGTCCAGCCACTTCTGCACCTTTTCACTGGCAACAGCGACTCTCGTAGCCTCGGCTTGATTAATGTCTATGGCGACCATTATCTGATCGCGCACCTTCCCGTTGATTTGAACAACCAATTGAACCCTGTCTTCAACGATCATTTTCGGATCAAACGTCGGCCATGGTTCCTTTGAAATACTTTCTCTGTGACCCATGAGTTCCCACAGTTCTTCCGCGATATGGGGAGCAAAGGGTGAAAGAAGTTTTACAAAAACTTCAAAATCAGCCAGTGAAAATTTCTCTGCATCTGCAGTCGCAGCGTTCACATACTCCATATATGCAGCAATTGAGGTATTGAATTTGAACGCCAAGATATCTTCTGAGATCTTTTTGACAAGTGCGTGTGTCCGTTTATTCACACTCGCCAGCGCAGGCACGGCGGCCTGGGCTGGCTTGCTGGCTTGCTGGCTTGCAGACAACTTCCATACTTTATCAATAAACCTCCGTACGCCGACGATTCCCTTCATACTCCACGGCTTCGCATCTTCGAAAGGCCCCATGAACATTTCATACATCCGCATCGTATCGGCACCGTATTTTTCAATTACTTCATCGGGATTGATAACATTCCCGCGCGACTTCGACATCTTTTGGCCGTCTTCACCGAGGATAAGTCCTTGGTTTTTCAGCTTCACAAACGGCTCGTCACCGACTTTTTCCGGCACAGCACCGATGTCGTAAAGAAATTTGTATATAAAGCGGGCGTACAGCAGATGCAAAACGGCATGTTCTGCCCCGCCGATATAGAGATTGACCGGCAACCATTCCTCCAGCTTTTTCGGATCTGCTAACCGCTTACTATTTGTCGGATCGCAATAGCGTAAAAAATACCAATTCGAGCCCGCCCATTGCGGCATCGTATTCGTTTCCCGCTTCGCCTTGCCACCGCACTTCGGACACGTAGTGTTCACCCATGCTGCAATAGTCGCAAGCGGAGATTGTCCAGTGCCTGTTGGCTGGTATTTTTTTACCTTTGGCAATTCGACGGGCAAATCCTTCTCCGGAACAGCCACATGACCGCAGTTCTTGCAGTGGATAATCGGAATGGGCTCCCCCCAGTATCGCTGACGCGAAAAGAGCCAATCACGGAGTCTGTAGTTTACCGACCGCTTTCCAACGCCTTCTTTTTCAAGCCAGTCGATAACCTTTGTTATGCACTGTGAAGATTTCAGACCATCAAACTGACCCGAATTGACAGCAATCCCTTCGCCGGAAAACGCGCGTGAGAGTGAAATTTCTGTGAGTAGTTCAGGAAGTTCATTATTTTTCATGTCTCGGGAAATAAAATGTCCATGATTTTCAAGCCGAATCGTACGAGCACTAAGTTCTTTAGCATAGAGTTCGGCGCTTTTCAGATGACGCTCCTCGTCGTTTGAAGTAAAAATAACTGACTCGTTAATACGATTCTTGAGATCTGGATCAACATTAAATTCATAAAACTTAGCAATTATGTCAACATAGTCCTTTTTTGGATTCATGCTTTTCGATGGCGATACCAGAATAAGTTTACGGATTTTCTTCTTCGTCTCGCTGAGCCACCGTACGATGAACGCTCCACCCGCACTGTGACCAACGATAACGCTATGCTCGTCAATGTCTATTTTTTCGACTGTTTTTTTCCACTCTTGGTAATCTGGTTCCCATGATCGCGGCATACGGGGGTTATAAACAGTCGTGCCTCGTTCTTCAAGATGCTTCTTCACCCAAGGAATCCAATGACAATTCTCCTCACCAAGAAAGCCAGGCTCTCCGCTATGATCCTTACTCGGGCGCCCGTGAATGATGAGGCACGTCTTAAATCTATACTCGGCTTGTTGGACTACTTCTTTAATGGGTAGGCCGTATTTTTTCGCGAACTCCCAGTCCCGCTCATCATGCGCCGGCACGGCCATAATGGCTCCCGTGCCATAGGACCCTAAAACGTAGTCGGCAACCCAGACGGGTATTTCCTTCTTCGTGGCTGGGTTTACGACGTGAATACCGCGCATCTCGACGCCAGTCTTCTCCTTCGCCAAATCGGTTCGATCCAAATCGGATTTATGTATCGAGGTCTCAACGTATTTTTCGACCTCCTTCTTATTTTCTACAACCTTGAGTGCCTTCTTAACTATCGGGTGCTCCGGGGCAACTACCATATAGGTAGCGCCAAAGATCGTATCGGGCCTCGTGGTAAAAACTTTTAACAAGCCCATCCCCGCCTGCTCAGGATGAATGGGAAAGTCGATTTCAGCTCCCTCGCTCCTCCCGATCCAATGCCGCTGCATCTCTTTGACGTTTTCCGGCCAATTAAGCTTCTCGAGGTCATTGAGCAACCGCTCAATGTAGCGTTCGTCAGTAATTTTGACCAGCCACTGCTTGATTTTTTTCTTCGTTACCTCCGCCCCACAGCGCTCACATTTGCCGTTAATCACTTCTTCATTGGCTAACCCGGTCTTATCCTTCGGACACCAATTGATCGGTGCATCAGCCTCGTAGGCCAACCCATGCTTGAATAACTCGACGAAAATCCACTGCGTCCATTTGTAGTATTTTGGATCAGTGGTAATGACTTCCCTGTCCCAGTCATATGAGAAGCCGAGTGACATGATCTGGCGACGCATGTTCTCAATATTCTTTTGAGTGGTGGCGGACGGATGGGTTCCCGTCTTCAGGGCGTAATTCTCCGCAGGTAACCCAAACGCGTCGAAGCCCATCGGGTGGAGAACTTCATATCCTTTCATGCGCAGATAGCGAGAGTAAATGTCGGAAGCCGTATACCCCTCTGGATGGCCTACGTGTAATCCTTCAGCGGAAGGGTAGGGAAACATATCGAGAACGTATCGCTTCTCTTTTTTCGAAGCATCATCAGCGCGAAACGGCTTTTCTTTCCCCCAGCGCTCCTGCCACTTTTTCTCAATTTTCTGGTGATCAAAACGGTCCATAACGTGTAACCAGTGTATCATTTTTTCCACTCGATGAGTATTCATGGACCTCTTGACTAATTGCCCGATATACGATAAGAAGAAGCGTATTGTCAAAATCAGACAGCGTAACAAACACAACAACGTCCTTGTGAAAAACGAGGAAGAACAGGAGATGTGCAATGCAAGACCGTATTGTCATTGCGATGTTCGCATGTATCATCATGGCAGGTTGTGGGTCGGACAAAGGATCCGGACCAAAACCTGATGACGGCATCACCGGCAAGTGGGCCGACTACGCCACTGGCACCTACGCGCAGACAACCCGTGCTCACAGCTGTAGCTCCACACAATGGGGGCAACCAATCACGACGAACGTCGTGATCTGTACAGACGGGCCGGCATTCGAGGTAGAATTTTCCGGCCAGGGGATCACCTCTGAGGTTACGTCCAAAAAGGGCCAGATCGGCGACAGCGTCGATGTGACCATCCTGGGAAAGATCACCATTGCAGGCGCGTGTTCTGGAACATACGAATACCATCTTTGGGGGCGGTTACATCAAAGCGCATGGAAGTTCTTCGCTACGACCACCCTTGCGTTCCAATCTGGGTCATGTGCGGGATCCTGCGTGCTCGAGGAGATTTCGTACGTCCGGACCGGCGACCCGCCGAACCCGTGCAACGGGACATTCTCAATCGTCGAAACCGACGTCGGCCCCGCAGGGAAAATCATCCTGCGGTAACCACTTTCTCGAACAATGCTCAATCTCCCCGCCTCACGTGAGTGCGGGGAGTCTTCTTATAAATAAGAAAACGCCGGTCCAAATCAATGGGCCGGCGGTCTAAAGATGAATGTGCGTGTGTTTGAGTGAGTGATGACTACCCTTTTGCGCTGAGCTGCATCAGAGCAGGTGAAATGATTCGCAGGTAGCGATCACGATGATCAAGGATTTTCCCGTCTGTACTGGTGATAGACACACGGAAGAGGTACAGTCCCGTAGGCCGGTTTAATACTACCGACTGGAAGAGAACGACGTTGTTGTCGGTCACCTTGTACACTTGGCTGAAAACCATATCGCGACTGGTAGGTGGGTCAACGAAGAAATCCGTAGGATACACCGAGTTTCCGTATGGACGACCGTTCTCATCAGAACAGTACGAGATCGGCAGAGAACTCACATGCTCGGAGGTTCGCTCCTTCCGCGGCCCTTCCGGTATTCGGATGAGGGCGCCCTGAGCGAAAAACCGATGTTTGAACTCAGGGGGCAGAATAAACTCTAGCCGTGCACCCACTGTAATTCCAGGCACGAACTCTGTCCGCGCCACAGCATAGAAGTTCTGCCCTGCGCTGACAACGCCGGAATCATACCCAGTGCCGCTGATAGTTCGGACCAGAACGAGCTCACTCATGGTGGTATCCCCGTCAATCGTGACGTCGCACTCGGTCTCACCGTTGTTCTTCTCGTCGCCCCAGGCCTTCACAAAAAGTCGGTAGTCACCCGGTGGAAGAGGGCATGCGATGTACGTCGTAGCTCCGAGATACCTCCAGTCGGTCGAATCAATTACGGCGAGCTTAGCACGCAGCTCCTGGAGGTCGATCGCATCATGGAGGGTCGTGACTAACGGCCCGCATGATACGCTGTCCCGCTTATACACCCGCACTTCGAAGCGAAGGATTGCTTCCTCGAGTGTTCGCTGGCTCAGCTCGTTGGCTGACACTTCAAGCCCGACAGCAAAGTTCCCAGCATCACCATACAACAATGTGTATGGCAGAACGAACGGGTACAGGGTACCCATCTCTGGTGCCGCGAGATCTCGCTGCATCAGTACGCGCGTCGGGAAGGTCTTCCCAGGATCACCCTCACATACGAGGGTTTTACCATTGGGGTATACCCCGCCACGACGCCAGGTATAGACCCACGTAGGGCAGGCTCCTGGTTTAGACGAACATGTGCATTTGTCGTCTGGCCACTCTATGTCGGGAGGGCCGTACGCGAGCACCATGCGTACTCGTACATCCGAGTTCAAGAGACCGTAGCCCTTCTGACGACAGTAGGCCAGTCTTGTCTGGACCAATTCCCAGCGCTGAGGGTTAGCCTTCTGGAAGCGATCCATGAGGCGGCGTACGCTCTCCATGTCTCGACACATTTCGAGGCTTTGGAGAGACAAGGTGTCAAGTGCGGCGAAGATGTTCATCGCCTCGAGAACGGTAGTCGTGTCAGCAGATGACACGTTCATCGACAGGATTTGGTAATCCTGGAACGGTCCTGGGCGTGTAGTGACGCACGAACCAGTGATCAGGGCGATGACAACACCCGCAATAACGAGTATGACTCTGTCCATGGTATCTCCTCATCGTAAAGCAAGCGCAGTAGCGCTCACCCGTGTTGGTAATGATGCGTTTTTAGTATCGTTTCCTTACCTACCTTACGCCGAAATACCTTAAAAAGTCAATACCCCGCATGTGTACGCGAGGTATTGAGATTGATGTTTGAAATTTGGTTTGGGAAACCTTCAGTACGAGCTAATGGTAGCTCGGGCAATCAACCATCTTGGTTGCGGCACATGTACCTGAAATCATCAGAACGCATACACGAGTACACTGTTCTGGATTACCAGTCCTTTCAGCCGCTTGAGCAGTGTTGTTCACGACACCAATCACAGCAAAAACCATTGCGCCGATAATGACGGCGAGGACGAATGAGGCTATTAAGGCTTTGTTCATATCGCTATTTCTTACTTTACTAAGGTATAGCGCACTTCGACCTTTTCCTCCTGCTCTTCTCATCTAACACCCCCCTCACCGGAGTGTCAATCCAGCCAACCCGTCATTCATGAATCCGTAAACTCGCCGACCCTCTAACCTGCTTCACATTGACATAGATATATTTCAATGATATGCTCTTTTTTGACTTGACGGTGCTTTTAAAGTCATACAAAACACCCCTATAAGTCTCCGAATCAAAAAAGTATTGATCACCACGTTACGGGCAACCCTGAAAGGGGGATGGACCTTGACGCGTGGCTTTGGCGCATTTCTGGGTCTAGGGCTTATTGGCCCTATAAGATACATAAGCAGACTGCTTTTCAGGTTTGTACTGGTACATCTCTATCGTTGGTACCTCGTTGTGAAAAATAGGCTCTCCGACTTCTTTTCACCTGCGAGAAATAAATTCGTCTTTGTACTTACGAAAAAGGGTGTCGCGCACGTCATCATTATACTCATTACGGTGACTGTCATTATTGCAAACACGCGCATTTCTGCATTGCGAGCGGAAACGCTCGGACAGAACATGATTATTTCTGATCTTGTGCCCGCAGACCTTGATGAGGAAGTTATTGAGACCATCGACCAACCGGCGCAGAAACCCATTTCCTACTTGGACGAATTTAGCAGTGTCAGTCCAAAAAGCACCGCCACGGCAATAGTGGATGACGCCGCCCAAGTCGCCATCACCGAAACCAGTGGTGCCGTGGTCAAACCGACACTCACAACAACGACAAGCCCAAATCTCGTAACAAGGAGAGTCCAATACTATATTGTCGAGGGAGGCGATACTGTCAGCACTATTGCGGAGAAATTCGATATCTCGACCAATACACTTCTCTGGGAAAATCGTCTCGGAGAACGTGATTTCATTAAGCCAGGACAGCAGTTGACTATTTTACCGTCAGACGGCGTATCACACCAGGTGGGGAAGGGCGATACAATATCAAGCGTTGCAAAAAAATATGGCGTCAGCGAAGACTCCATCCTGGAATACAACCAGCTTGTTGATGCGTCAGCGATAGATGTGAGCCAAATTTTACTCATTCCGGGAGGAAAGCCTCCTGCGCCACCACCAACGCCGGTGCCAACGCGTTTAGCGGGAACGCAATTTGCGAGCGGCCCTATTCCTGCCGGCGCTCCAGCAGTTTCTGGTGCAAACCTCCTCTGGCCGACATCAGGACACAAGATAAATCAGTACTTTCGGTACCGTCATACTGGCGTCGACATCGAGGGTGATTATTCGTCACCGATATGGGCTGCCCAAAACGGCACAGTGGAATACGTAAGTTATCAGACCTATGGGTACGGGTACCATATCATTATTAATCACGGTGGCGGACTTAAAACTCTGTATGGTCATGCGAGTAAAATTTTTGTCACACCTGGCCAGCAGGTAAGCAAAGGTCAGACCATCGCCATGGTGGGTACTACTGGCAGGTCAACGGGAACCCACCTTCATTTCGAAGTCATTGTCAGTGGCAGCAAAACCAACCCTTTAAGCTACTACTAAAGGGTATAGCGTTCCGGGCACGACTCTTAGTGCTTCAGTAGCGCGCGGATTTTATCGACAATTTCGTCAATCGTGAAATTTGATTTTATCAGGTAGTCGCTCGCGCCGAGCGCCTTGCCTTTTTCAACGTCCGCCTCTTGGCCAAGGTTCGACAGCAACACAATTGGGATCCTGCTTAATTTTCCAGAACTTTTGATACGCTTCAAAATCTCAAATCCGTCGATACCGGGCAGTATGATATCAAGCAAGATGAGATCTGGCATTCCCTGCTCTATCCGTTCGAGACCCTCGGGCCCGTCGATAGCTGCTGAAACTTCGAATTGTTCCCGTTCAAGCTTCGTTTTCAGTAAATCCCGAAGAAATTGATCATCTTCGATCACTAAGACTTTTACGCCTTTCCCTCGATCATGTCCGACATCGGGTGCCGCAACCTGCGTTGCCGATAGATATTTTCTCACTTTTGCACTCACCTCATCAGGGGTAAACTCGGCCTTCACAATGAAATCGCACGCACCGAGTTTTTTTGCGCGGTCGATCTCTACCGGCTGCCCGGAATTTGAAATGATGATGATTGGCAACGTGATGCCATCACGTTTCAATTCCTCGAGTACCTCATACCCGTTTAACCGCGGCATCAAGATGTCGAGAAGTATCAGATCCGGCTTGCGAGTCCGCGCTTGACGCAATCCTTCCTCACCATTAATGGCAGTCAGTACTTCGAAGCCTTCTTTCACGAGCTTCTTAGTGAGCACGTCCAAAAGTACTTCTTCGTCTTCTATGATAAGTATTGTTTTCTTTTCCATAAGACTATAGTGACATTGTTGAACCTCTTTTGTAGTATACCCCGATAAACGTGGAGAGGAAAGCCGATAACGAGAAAAGGTCCGAGATGAAAAAAAGAGTGCTAGTCCCAGAGTTGTAATATATAGCAAGCGCTACCAATAAGAGAGCGATGCCAAGAGCGATGAGAATAGAGCGCGTACGTATCACGGTATTGCGCGTTTTAATGCCTTGGTAGAAAAAGAAGAGACTGGAAGGAACGAGAACTATCAGAAAAATGACCGTCGTAAGGGTACCGAACATCGGATCGATATTCCAGTCCGTAATTCCGGTAGTTGTATTATAATACGGCTCCTGAAAATTCATGACCCCCACTATCATGGCCCCTACGGCGAGAATGAGAAAAAGCCAAAATGCTGGAAGTTCCCAATTCGCACGGAAAAAAAACGTAGTAACACGAACGAGATACCCAGCGGCGAGAAAAAGAAATACGTGAGCGACCAGAAAACCTACACCTATTGCCTGCTGATCAAGCGGCATGAAAAACCGAGGCAGAGAAAATGCAAGATAGGCAAAGATGAGAAAGACATACAATTGGGCAAAAAGATGTAGCACCCGATGTGACGGATTCTGTCGGAGTGAACGATGCAGTTTCCAAGCCAGGAAAGCGCACAGGACACCGTTTATTAGATCAATTGTCGGGGTAATAGGAAACACCATACGGGTATTACATGCTTTTGATAAACCGTTCAAACGATCCGTCATTCTCCGCACCGCGACCTTCGACAGGAAGTGTAAAAGAGAATGTGGAACCAACCCCTTCACGACTTTCGAAATGAACTTCGCCCTTATGACCTTCAACGATGCTCTTGACGATAAAGAGCCCGAGTCCCGAACCCTCTGTTTGCATACGGATCACGTTATCAGCGCGAAAAAACTTCGAAAAAATCCGGTCTTGTTGACGCTCTGGAATCCCGGCTCCAGTATCTTTAACGGAAAATCGTATCTTATCTTCATCCTGTGAAACATCTACAGTAACATCGCCGCCCTTCGGCGTATACTTAATAGCATTGTCGATGAGATTTTGGATAACTAAATGCATCTTCTGCTCATCGATACTTGCTTTCGGCAAAGGATTCTCAGGCGGTTTGAAATGAAAATGAACACCGCGAGCTTTAATATTCGCGTGCATCTCATCGATGACCCTTTGTGCAATTTCCACTAGGTCGTGGCGCGAAAACATATATTGGAATCGTCCTTCATCGATCCGCGATACGTCTAAGAGATCGTTAATAAGCGCGATCATTCGCTCATTCGACTGATACCCTTTTGACAATAAATCCCGCTGCTCAGCGGTGAGCGGACCCATATCGCCATCGAGCATCATCTTTATCACCCATTTGATAGCGGATAGCGGCGTCCGCATCTGATGTGATGCGACTGAGATAAACTCAGTTTTCATCTGGTCGATTTCTTTCAATCGGCGGTTCGCGTAGGAAAAGGCGCGATTCGTGTGTATTAATTCCTCATTGAGTTCGAAAAGTCGACGCTCCACTAAAGAAAGTGAGCGTACCACATAGCCTGATCGGTAGGTGCTAATCCCCATGAGTGCGACCAAATTCAGTGCAAGTACAAAGACATATGTCGTATGCTGGTGTACGTTAATGCCGGCAAAATACGGCTGTGCAATATGAGAAATAAAGCCCTGATACTCACCGATAAGAAGAAGAATAAAGATACCTCCACCAAACAGAAAGTTCAGCGGTCCCGCAATCCTCGAAAAATGCACATTTGATCCCACAATTTGCAAAAAGTAAAGTGGGAGAAAAATACTTTCAACGCCGCCCGTATAATGTACGACATACGTAATAACCACCATATCGAGCATGATGCCCAGATACGGCCATACGCGCGGATAGCGGCTGCCGGAATATATAAAGCTACTTGCAATATTGAACGCCAATCCGAGTGAGACGGCGACGAGGATCCCACCCAGGTCATATGAGAACCCGAGTGTGTGGCCCAAGAGCGTCATCACGAAAAGCACGAGAATAACTAAATAGCGAACATTCACCGACCAATTTAGCCGGCCAAGTTTTTCCTTCGTGGCGAGTTTTTCCACATCACTTAACTGAACTTTTCCCGGAACTGCCATGGCTGTTTGTTGTTTGTCTTTATAATCCAGAAGTGCGTACTATATTACTGTAGCATTTTTTCACGAAAAAATCAAGTCAGCTCATTCGATCTTGGTACGGTATTGCAGCGCTTCAGCCACATGATCACATAAAATAGTTTTTGACTTTCCAAGATCCGCAATAGTTCGCGCAACCTTTAAAACACGAAAGTATGAGCGGGCGGACAGCCGAAATGCCGAGGCAGCTTGGCGTAAAAATGTTTGCACGTTCTGGTCCACTGCACACCACCTTTTCATCTCTGCCATTGTCATTTCGGCGTTAAAGAAGCGGATTGGGTTCCTGCCAAACCGTTTCCGCTGACAGATATGCGCATACTCGACGCGCGCACGCACTATCGAGGATGTCTCAGTCTGATATTCCTCGGTCAATTTATCCAGTGCAACCCGTGGTACTTCAATATGGAGATCTATGCGGTCTAAAAGCGGGCCTGATATTTTTTTTCGATACTTGAGAACTTGCGATGGGGTACAGATACATACATCATCCTCCTGGCCATATAAGCCACACGGACACGGGTTCATTGCCGCAACAAGCATGAAGCGGGCGGGATATTGAACTGACCCGGCAGCGCGCGAAACAGACACGACGCCGTCTTCCATGGGTTGGCGAAGATTTTCTAATACGCCGCGCGGAAACTCGGGAAACTCATCTAGAAAAAGTACGCCACGGTGTGCCAGTGATACTTCCCCGGGTTTCGGGACGGCGCCACCGCCAACGAGAGCCACCCCTGATGCAGTATGATGAGGCGATCGGAACGGACGCTGCTCTATCAGTGTCTGCGTATTGCTTATCAATCCTGCAACACTATATATTCGTATCACTTCCAGTGACTCCTGTATGGAAAGTCTGGGTTGGATTGAGACAAGTGCGCGGGCAAGGAGCGTCTTACCCGCACCTGGGGGTCCAGTGAGCAGGATGTTGTGGACACAGTGTTGCTATGAGCCATAGCTATCCTTTCTTTTACGGGGTGTTCAGTATTTACAGGAATAACCCCCTTAATCAAAACAGTTTGATCATTGATTTCAACTTCATTCAGAAGAAGCCTCAGAATTGTTTGTCGTTCATCGAAAGAAAGCGTATTAAGCCTCCGGCTGATTGCCTTGCAGTAATATCTGACGCCCTTCACAACGTTGTGGGGGTATGACCGACCCTCGGATTCAGTCTTCTGACGCTGTTGTTCTAACGCTTCTCGCTCCACTTTAATAACTCGCACCTTCTCTTTTAGCTGATCGAGACTAATTACTTTACCGCTATAAGCGTCTAGAAGTCTACTTTCCTTTGCGTCGAGCTTACTCAGCTTACTTGTGGTACGCTCTAGTTCTTTCTGTATCTCCTGCTGTTGGGTATGATGTCGTTCCTGATACCTTTTCACTTGTTCGGTTATTATCTCGGGTTTTTGTATCGCCTTAGCTATAGACTGCCACACCAAAAGATCGAGGGTAGTGGTTTTGACGATACTTGCCTTACAGTCTTTCTTAAACGGAAATCTTTTATTACGATTAGAGCAACGATAATAAGTTTTTCCGTGATTCGGGCTGCCGTAGAAGTGCAGGCCACATTCTCCACATATTACCATCCCTTTCAGTAGGTATTGGTATTTAACGTTTCTCGGGGATAGTCTCATGTTTTCCACTAACTGATTTTGAGCTTGATCAAACAGTGTTTTTTCAATAATTCTTGGAATGCTAATCGCTATCCAGTCGGACTTATCTCGTAGTCTTCGCCCCGTTCTCTTCAGCCTTCTGTATTTCTGTTGGCTGTTTTCTGTTTCACATGAATAATACTTGTTGTAATATGTCGTTCCTGTGTAAGAAGTATTACTAATTATCCGAGCCACACTGCTACGACCCCATTTAGCCCCTCCACCTCTCGGCTTTTGTCCTTTTAGGGTAAGTTCCCTAACAATGCCTCTAAGACTTTTTTTATCCTTTACGAACATTGAAAAAATAGTCTTCACAACAGAAGCCTCCGATTCATTGACCTTATAATAGCCTTCTCTTTTTTCTGTCTTTTTTACATAGTCATACCCGTACGGAGGTATGCTACCAATAATTTGCCCCCTACGTGCTTTAGCAAGCCTACCCCTACGAGTTCTTTCAAGTATTTTCGCTTTCTCATACTCAGCGATTAGCCCTTGAAAACCTAACATTAACTGGTCTTCTGGATTATCGCTTATTTCGTGATTAACAAAAAGGAGTTTTATTTTCTTCTTCTCAAGTTCTTCTTGGATCAAATACTGGTAGGCGTACTTTCTCGCTAGTCTATCGGGGGAATGTATTAATACGCCTTCGAACATACCCTTGTTAGCGTCATCTCGTAGTCTATCTAACTCAGGGCGCGCCATCATTTCCCCACTCCACCCATCATCAATATACTCATCAATCACACTGTAGCTGTTCTGCCTGCCTCTCAGTTGAAACTCGAGCGTAGATCGCAATTTTCATATTCACATTGAATTACTCACCTGTCTTGGTAGAATATAAAAGCAGAGTTAACCTTTGCAACAAAGACTTCTTGCTTAGCGGTGGGGAGTCTTTTGGTTTAACTATTTTTCTAGACCTTTTGTATGTAAGCACAATTCATATAAATTTCGTTCTTCGTCAGCCTGCCAAGTGACTTCCCCATCTGTTCCTGCCTTAGCCCTTGATTGCAGAATTTCCATATTTTTGTTGGCGCACCCTTTTCTAATTTGTCTTGGATTGTACTCAAACCAGTAAAATGACCCAGCAACGATGGCACCAATTAGTATTACTAGTAATACTTTATGTTTTTTATTCATAGACTTATTTTAAAGTGAGTTAGTATAGCTTAATCGCGTCTTGATCATTTAACACCAAACGATACTGACTACTTTCTATTTTGGGAACGTCAAAAAGTAAGGTTACAGAATAACTAAACTTTGGATCAAGGGTTACGCTGGGACCGCTGCGATGCAAGAATGTAGAATCGGTATTTGAGAGGTCATTGTATATTGCGGTTGATGGACTTAATATATACTCAGCATTATCTTGATCAATCAATTTAAAACTTGAGCTCAAGCGTAGTGTTGCCCGAGTCGTAGAAATATTCTTAATAGTTGTTTCAACTAAAAGCATTTTCCCAATGGGTCTGATCTTATCGAGCGCATCCAATCTTGTCATGTTCTTAGAATAGACAATCTCTTCATCCCTTGTTTTTACTGAATTAACTACAATAGAAAACTCATTCAAAATAATCTCACTATTTATTGAATAGGCAGGATTGGCAATTCTTTCCTGTGCCAACTTATCCTCACGGTAAGCAAGATACCAGTCAGTTACGTAATATAAACCAACAATTATTCCCCCAGCAACCAGCGCTAAGACGAATATCCACAGTATTCTTTTTCGTGTCTTCATATGACTAGTTTTTACTAGTTAACTTATTAAGATCACTAACTTTCACGCGCCAGTGACCGCCCTTTTTTACCTTGAAGGCCTTTAACTCTCCCGCCTTGATATATCGAAATATTGTCTTTTCACTGACCCTTAGTATCTTAGCAACCTCTTTAACCGTGAGTAGTTTCTCCATAATTATAGTATAAACCCTATGTCCAGAGATGTCCAGAGATGTCCAATTAGCAATTTCTTTGCCTTTTAGGAGAGCTGTTTATGCTAGCTTGATAGTAGTATGCACTTTACTACAAGGGTTCACTCAACCTTGACCCTTTTTGCAGATCACATAGCAAACAGCAAAGTCTGACCTTTGTATGTAGCGTTTACTTCTCTCTCATGCACTATCTAGTACTTACTTATAAGAACCTATAGTACTAGTAGTACTGTACTATATAGTTCCAGTAGTACTAACGTTGTCTGGGAAGGTAAGATCAAGGTACTTCTTGATGACTGCTTCTTCAAGCCTACCCCATAGCTGTTTATCATCACACCAGTAATACCAGAATGGGCGGCCTGTGGTGACTTGCTTCTTTGGGGCTACTAAGTGATAACCGTCTGATGTACCCAATGTGCTAGCTACAAGGACAAAGCCTTTGACCTTGTGAATCTGGTCAAAAATGAGCTCAATATCGGCAAGTACTTTCTTTGGCTCTTTACGTGGCTTGAGATTGAATTTGGGTAGTAACATATCGTAGGTCGTTTTCATAGTGTTTAATCGTCCTAGGGGCAGTTTAGTGCCTCACAGGCACATATAGGGGGGTCTAAATGGGGTCATAGGGTGGGCTGACGTTCAAGAATGTCATCGATTATCTTCTTCTTTTCTGAAGGGTCGTAATCGTCTTTCGAGACACACTTATTAAAGTGCCTCCTGATAAGCCTCGGGGAGTCAGTTCGGTTGATCGCCATGATGAATGCCGGTACATCTCCCCAAAAGGGGTTCTTTCTTTTGACTTGCTTAAACCTCGTCGAGATACTTTGCATAGGCTTTTGTGTTAGAAATAATTGTTATGTAATTGAGTCCTTAGCAACTTTTGTGTATATAAGAACTTTTTGACATCAACGCTGGGGTTTCTAAACAAAAAATCCCCAACTAAAAGCTCGCGCTCGGGGGTATCTCGAAAAGAAAATATAGCCCTTTTTGGATCGGTTTTATCCAACCCTACTAACTCAAGCCCTGAATAGGATAAGTAACATGCAAGGGGAAAATCACTTGTTTTGTAGTACCTGTCGTCTTTTTTCATACTGTTTTTCATCATTCATTAAAATATCGTAAACTTGAGCTAACCTGTGTTTGTCGCTTTCAACTTGGACTATTTCTACTCGATATGGCCTATTTTTTTGCGTCATTAAACCTCAGTCACTAATGTAAGTAAAAGTGATGAGAAGGGGGTATATGATTTTTTTGGACTAACTCTCCTGATAGTCCCTACACTTTAATTATAGTAATAAATATGGAAATGTAAGAAATATAAATTCAAATAAATAAGGGTTTTAGAGAATACATGGACAGAAAAAAGCATACTTGTATACTATAGTCATCAATGATATGTATATAATAAATATTCAGCTCGCCATACTGGTAAGAGAGATGCGAAAAGAGCGTGGCTGGACTCAGGAAGAACTAGCTAATAAAAGCAAGTGCCATAGAACATATATTTGTATGGTCGAGCGAGCACGAAAAAATGCGACGCTGGGCATGATATACAAAATTGCCTCTGCTTTTGAGATAGACAGTAACTTTTTTCTACGAAAACTTGCTAGCACAAAGATTAATATAGTAACTCTAAGACAAGCTGGACTTTCATCACCTGAGTACATAAATACTTACCGAAATCAATGGGACGACTACAGCCGGTACAGTAGAATATACTAAAAAATCCGTACTTAATACGGACTTCCGGATCTGATTAACTTTGGCCTGTACGTTAATATCCTACTACCCAGTAGGACTTTGTTATGGTCTATTTAAGAACTTGGTGACTATACTGGTAAACTCCTGATTCTTTTCGGCATTTAACTTTCTTTGACGGGGGGTAAGATAGTTTT
>Ga0076152_105_pt1 | contig 41969 bp, 36 predicted proteins | sample RifGroC2_FD_68173 | JGI IMG/M metagenome (GOLD analysis project Ga0076152, IMG submission 68173) | Parcubacteria bacterium GW2011_GWC2_49_9 | reverse complement strand
TGAAAAAGTTTCTAATGACCAGCATGTATGGATGAGCCACGGCGACTCGGTCACTGAGCTTCCCGCGGGGTTTTCGGCAGTTGGCTCGACAGATGATTGCCCGGTAGCTGCGATGGCTGACGAGCACCGCCGTCTGTACGGGTTCCAGTTCCACCCTGAAGTGGCGCATACGGTACAGGGCATAACGATGCTTCGCAACTATATTTTTACCATATGCCGCGCAGAACCATCGTGGACCGAACACGAAATGCTCGAGAACATACTTCAGGAGATCCGGAATCACGTCCAGAATCGCAATGTATTCCTGCTGGTGAGCGGGGGAGTGGACTCGACAGTCTGCTTTGCCCTTCTAGAAAAAGCGTTAGGAAAAGAGCGTGTCTACGGGCTCCACGTCGACAGTGGACTCATGCGGCTGGATGAATCCCGTCAGGTCGCTGAAACACTGGCAAAAGCCGGATTTGGCAATCTGCATGTCGCTGACGCCCAAGAGAAGTTCCTCGAAGCATTGTCAGGGATTGTCGACCCGGAGGAAAAAAGAAAAGCAATTGGAAAAATGTTCCTCGAAGTCAAAGAAGAGACCATGAAGTCACTTGGCTTTGGTGACGAGCAGTGGATGCTTGCCCAGGGTACAATTTACCCCGATACGATTGAGACAGGACGCACCAAACATGCTGATGTGATAAAAACTCATCACAACCGGATTCCCGAGATTCAGAAGATGGTCGCAGAAGGGAGCGTAGTGGAACCGTTGAAGGACTTGTATAAAGATGAGGTACGGAAACTGGGAGAGGACATAGGATTGCCGAAAGAATTAGTCTGGCGCCATCCATTTCCTGGTCCCGGTCTCGGTATCCGCATACTCTGTGAACTGCAGCGGGCAGTCCGTGATGCAGGTGAGACGGCAGGAGAAGCGCACGTGCTTCCTATACGTAGCGTGGGCGTGCAGGGCGACCAGCGGAGTTACCATCACCCCGCGCTCATCTTGGGTATAACTGATCTACAGAAGGTTGGGGCACTTGCTCCAACAATCGCGAACCGTTTACCGTTTATCAATCGAGTAGTTACGCTTGTCGGCGGCGATGCTGCCCAGCTGAAGACGGCGAAGACTCATCGTGCATATATCACACCTGATCGAGTGAAACTTCTCCAGCGCATCGACGCGGACGTGAATCAGATTATTCGTGAGGCGGGCCTTTATGACCGTATCTGGCAGTTTCCCATCGTACTTCTCCCGTTCGGTGTTGACGATAAAGAAAGCATCGTTCTACGTCCTATCCAGTCGCGAGAGGCGATGACTGTCGACTACTACCCGCTAACCCAAGAGGTTGTTGTGAAAATTGTTGAAAGAATACGAGCGACCGGGAGCATTTCATTTGTTTTTTATGATGTGACGAATAAGCCGCCAGGGACTATTGAATGGGAGTAGGTTTTTAAGAGAAGCTAGCAAGTCTGCAAGCCGGCACGCCAGTTAAAGAAACAGAAGACCTCTTGAGCCGGAAAGAGACCACGTGTAGTGGCAGAGCTTGCTCTGCATGTTTTGTCGGCGAGTTAAGTGGGTTACGCGAGTTTTGCGGGTTTGTTTGTTGGAGAAGAACTGATCAGTTGTAGTTAGCAGCCGGTTGATCATAAGATACTCGCGGCCTGTGGATAACTTAGTGGGGGAAAGGCTATGCTATAGTGAGAATGATTCTCAGCTGTGGCAAGTTATCAACACATATGGCCGATTTTTTCATAACATTCCGTGAAACTCTCGAAGCCAGTTTGGTTATTGGCATAGTTGTTAGCTATCTCTTGCGTACGGAGCAAAGGCGGTATTTGCGATATGTATGGTGGGGCGGGATGGTTGGTCTGACTCTTTCCCTGGGGGTTGGTGTGGTCCTTTTTTATGTCTCTGGAGGCTTCGAAGGAGCAGCAGAAGAGATTTTCGAAGGTGTCACCATGATATTCGCGGCGGGCCTGCTCGCTACCATGCTCGTTTGGATGAAGCGGCAGCGAGGGCATACGAAGAAGATTGAAGAAAAGGTTGAACGACACATTGAGCGAAAACGACTTGTGGGAATATTTTTCCTCATTTTTCTCTCGGTTTTGCGCGAAGGCATTGAGACGGCGATTTTTTTGCTAGCAGCTACGTCGTTCGCACAAGCCAACAGTATTGGTGGAGCACTGCTTGGCATTGCCGGCGCAGTGCTACTTGTTGTCGTACTCTTTACGGCCTGGAAGAAAGTTTCACTTAAGACGTTTTTCACAATTAGTACGGTTGTATTAGGATTGTTCGCGGCCGGTTTACTCGCTCACGGAGTGCATGAACTCCAGGAGGCGTCTGTACTCCCCGTTTTTGCTCAACAGGCATATGATGTTAACCATATCGTTTCAGAGAGTGGAATTGCCGGCAGTATTCTCAAATCACTCTTCGGCTACAACGGTAACCCGTCGCTTCTCGAGGTGATTGTGTATCTCGGAGGGCTTGTGGTATTATTGAACTTCTTATGGCCGCGTACGCTGGCCACGAAGAAAGTTTCATAACCTATGGATATCTTTTCCCACGCCCTTTGGGCAAATATCATCTTTCAGCAAGCGGATCCTGCGACCCGGTATACGGCGTCGGCATTGAGCGTGATGCCCGATCTCATCCCATTTGTCCCGAGCATGCTGAACAAGACGCATCTGAAAATGTGGCTCTCTATCCGGAAGGAGTCATATGATGAAGTCGCGAAAAAAGTACCGCCCTGGGTGTACCGCATTTACGATATTACCCACAGCATTCCGATATGGACAGCCGGCTTCCTGATCGCTTGGCTCGTGATGGGGTCTATTCCCTGGGCTGCGTTTGGCTGGCTCCTCCATATCCTCATCGATATACCGACACATCCGAAGAATTTCTTTCCTACGCCATTCCTCTGGCCACTGTCAAATTTCCGTGTCAACGGCATTAACTGGGCGGTTCCATGGTTCGTCATTGTGAACTTCGGAACGCTCGCTGTTCTGTACTACTTCGCCTATTTTAGATAACACATCCATGGCCATCACGAAAGACCAGGTGATGGAGAAGTTACGAACCGTGAACGATCCCGAACTGCGGATCGACATGGTTTCGCTTGGGTTGGTATATCAGGTAAAAATCGACGAGGCAACAAACAATATTTTTGTGCAGGTCACACTTACCACGCCCGGGTGCCCGCTGATCGATTACTTCATGCATGACATTCACGCGACGCTGAAGACCCTCGCCGATGTCGGCAACGTAAAGGTCCAACTCGTGTTTGACCCTCCCTGGAAACCGTCGATGATGTCGGAGGAAGCGAAAGCGGAGTTAGGGATTGAAGAATAGCGAGTTAACGAGTTGGCGGGTTTGCGTGTTGGTTAGTAGGCAACACAAAAGCGCAGGCGGCTCGGCCTGCGCTTGGGTGTTTATTGTTGGGGAATCTGTGGAGGAGTTTGTTGCGGAATGACTTCCTGCTTATTCTTGACCAATAGGATGCTGAAGACCAGGATTCCCGCATAGAGTATCAATCCGTATGCACAGGCAGGCAGGCCGCTGAATTTGATTTTTAGCACCACGAGTTCATAGAAAGTAAGAAAGCCCGAAAATGCGGTGCCGAGGATTGCGAAACCAAGGAGTGTCTTCGCGGCGCATCCGCCCTTCTCTTTTACCAGCGAGATGATGCCGAGGATGAAGACGATAAGGTACATGAAGAATCCGTATACGCAGGTCGGCTGTCCAAAAATCAACACCTGCTTCGGCCCGCCGCAGCTGATGAAAAATTCCGAGCATCCTACTTTCCAGAGATTGAGGTACGACAGGTACCCAGAGAGCATCATGCCGAGGACTGACAAAATGAGAATAATTATCAATGAGGTCTGTTTCTTCATATGTCTTGGCGAGTAAAGAATAATGGGGGAAGTTTACAATAGATATTGTCACTATTCAAGGGCTTTGACGGGAGTAAATAGGAGGTGGTAAAGTACACTACTAAAACACAGAAGGTACGTTAACTGTTCCATAAACCGCGGAGGTGTTTTCATGGCTAAACGCAAGGTTCGCAAGGTGCACAAAGTAGGTGATACGCACTGGGGCGACTCGGGGAAGGGGAAGCTCATCGATCTCTTGATTTTGCTCGGCTTCCTGAGCAGACTGAAGGCAGTCGCTCGCTACAATGGAGGACCGAATGCCGGACATACCGTGAAGCGACTGGAGCTGGAGGCAAAACTCCATGGTTTGCCGTCGAGTGTTCTGCATCCATCGATCTGGTCTCTCATTGCTCCGATGTGCGCAGTGAATGGGGAGAACCTGCTGGGTACTGAGATTCCGGATTTCCTCAAACTGGGTATCGGTCTCGAAAAACTTCGGATTGCGCGGGAAGCGTTTACTATCCTTCCCTGGCATCTGAGGATTGAGGAGCTTGAAGCCGAGGCATTGGGCAAGACCAATCGTGATACCACATTTCGTGGGATCGGTCCTGCGTACAGCGATGCAGTTGGTCGTTATGGGGTCACTATTGGTGATTTACTTGATCCGGATGTATTGCGGGTCAGAGTAACCGAAAACCTTGCGATCAAAAACCGCATCGCAGGAATCCCTGAAATGGGTTGGAATGTCGACAGCATGACCGACCGTCTTCTCCGTCTCGGGGATCAACTCCGTCCGTACGTTGTCGAGATGGATACGTTTCTCGACGAAGTACTCGCCGACGGAGACTCGCTGCTTCTTGAGGGTGCGCAAGGCGTGGCCCTCGACCGTGAGTCACCCTGCTACCCCTATGTTACGAGCTCCGGGGTCACCACGCACGATGCCGCGAAGATCTTCCATCTGCGCCCGGAGGACTGGGGATACATCTTTGGCGTATGCAAGGCGTACTGCACCAGCGTGGGACGCCGTGATTTTCCGACAAAGCTGACGGATGGAGTCGGTGATCGCCTTGCAACGCGCGGTCACGAGTTTGGTACCACTACAGGTAGGAAACGCGACTGTGGCTGGCTCGATGGTGTCATGCTTCGTCATGCGATCCGAACGGACCTCGTAACCCATCTCTTCATTACCAAGCTGGATGTCTTGGACGAAGAGCCGGAGTTACGGATATGTGTCGCCTACGAGCACGATGGCGAAAAGCGCGAGCTCCCACCTCGCATGGGACTCCATGGATGGAAGCCTGTGTATGTAGAGCTTCCCGGCTGGCAGACATCCACACGCGGTATGAAGCGCCTCGAAGACCTTCCGTCAAATGCCCGTCGCTATGTGGATCGGGTAGTGGAACTTGCTGATGTCCCACTCGCTGGCATTTCCACTGGTCCTGATACCGAGGAGACCATCTGGCTGTTAAATTGATCTGAACATCAGCTAGTTTTATCAGGGAGGGTCAGTGGCCAAGAAGGTCGTCAGGCCCATCGGTGACCAGCCGGCTCATCCGTGTCGGCGCAGAGCACCGGGCCAGAGGAGGCGTATTCCCAAACCCAGACCACATCAAGGGGTCGAAGAATGGGGTCCGAAACATTGGTTCTTTCCCCGTGAAGATCCCGAGTAACATGTAGTACAGGTGCCCATAGGCACCATCTCCCCTCACCATTCCAAGGTGGCGGGAGTTTTCTTTATTCGATTACCGCTTACGGACTACCGACTACAGATACTCTCTTCAAACCGACTTTAGTCGGGTTGGGTTCATCACATTCTTACGCCACTAAAGTGGCTAGGAAGATTTGGAATTCGGTTGGTGGGAGTTTTCATATTAAGAAGAACCCGGAATCAGAAGATTCCGGGATAGGCGGTGCTCGTAATTACGCTACGTGGTGCGGTTTTCTGTGGAGTAACTGTTGAGTCAGTTTCTCCGCGTCCGTTGGACTACTCCACGTGTGGCCGCAATCACAGCGAACCATGTTTCCACTCACGATGTGAGCTGCGACGTGCTGTTTACAGTCTCGTCGCTGCCCGTTTTCCAAAGCTCGCTTTCTTGACATCGCGCCTCCGGTACGGTTTGGAAGAGCCAAAAGGTCAATTCTTCAGCAGAATAAAACCACCTTAGCACAGGGAATAATTATTGCAAATCCTGATTGACTATGGAGGCCCGTTTTGATAAGGTAAAACATCCGGTTTTTGGTGTTTTGATTCGAAAAGAGGACGTTGACAACGAAAGTCAAACAGATACAGAAGGGAAAGGGGAGACAGATGAAGGACCCACGATTACGCCGGTACCATCCTCAATTGAGGAGGATTGTGCGGAAAACGCGGCGGATCAAACGCAGACGCGATTTCTCACAGGTCAGTCCGCTTGCATTTCGGTACGTACATCCCGAACTGGCACCCTACACTTCGGAAGCGGCCAAGCTCGACTACATGGGCATGCTTGAGTCGGCGATCGCGATCGCGCTCAACAAACGCCGGAGATGTTCGTTCCGAGCAGTGAGACTAATTGTCTCTGGAGTGTTGAGGCTGGTGCCGCGCGAGGTGTACCTACAAGAGTATGGCAAGAAAGGCCGCCTCAAAGGCACCAAGCATGATGTGCGTGCGTTGGTCGTACAGATCATGAAGCACGTACCTGAATGGGTGTGGCGCTATTTGCACGAGTTTGCGACGTCGTGTGACATTATCGACAACGCAAACATTGCGCGCATTCGCGACGTCATGCTCGACAAGGTGATCCCGATCCTGAAAGATGTCGAGCGGGAATTCATCCGGCTTGCTATCGAAAACGCCCGTGTTGTTCAGCCGGGCCGCACTCACCTCAAACACGCCTCGACCGTCACGTTCGGATTTTGGTTTGCTGTCTATGCTGAACGCCTCGGCGAACAAATCCGCCTGCTGGAACGCGATGTCGCCAACCTCAAGGGCAAGTTCAACGGACCGGTGGGAACACATGGACCTGCGTCACTGTTCCTGAAAGATCCGCGCAAGTTCGAACGCGATGTCCTGGCGTGCATCTCACTGAAGCCCGCGCGGTGCTCCACGCAGATTCTGATTCCAGAACCATTGGTGGACGTCATTCACCGCTTATGCGTGATCATGTCTATCTTTGGCAATTTGGGTGACGACATGCGTCGGCTCCACTCGACTGAAGTCGGGGAGGTTGTCGCCGAACTCGACAAGGGCGCGACAGGTTCGTCTATCATGGCGGCAAAGGTCAATCCCATCACGTGGGAGCAGGCCAAGTCGCTGTTCAAGGAAATGATGCCGCGGATGATCACCCGGTATCTGGATCTAATCTCGGAGCATCAGAGGGATTTGACCAACTCCGCGTCAAGCCGTTTCATCTTGGAGATGGTCGAATTGCTCTACACCGTGGCGAAATCGTTGCGGCGCGAGCTCCCGAAGGTGAAGCCAGATACCCATCGAATGAGGTCCAACCTAGACATGACTCACGGACAGACAATTTCCGATCCACTCGTGACCATGTTGCTTGTTCTGGGTCATCCAAACGCCCACACCTACGTAAAGAAACTCGCGCAGAAATCGCGCCGGACCGGCAGGAGACTGTTCGAGCTGTTCGCTCATGATCCTACCGTTGCAAAATACGGGCAGATGATGACAAAGCGACAGATCGCCATCTTGTCCGATCCGTCCTTGTACGTCGGTGAAGCTCCACGGACGGCAGTACGTGTTGCCAACTACTGGCGACGCCGCCTCAAACTCGCCGCCTGACAGCTGCGAAGAAAGGATTGTTATGTCGATACTGATAAACACCGACCATCTACGTCTCGACGGTCGGTACCCCCGCATTCAAGGGAAAACGCGAGACATCTTCGACCTGGGAGATCAGCTGATCATTGTCGCTACCGATCGTCTCTCTGCCTTCGATGTGGTTCTACCGAACCCCATCCCGGGCAAGGGACAGGTGCTTCATGCCATGACATGTCGGTGGTTCCAATTTGTTCCCCGCATCGTCCTGGACCCTTCCCACAGTATACGGTTCCGGCACCATCTTCTCTCCACCGATATCGGGGATATGCCAAAGGCATTCCACTCCTTCGCGGACGAGCTGGATGGCCGGGCTATGCTGGTCGAGAAGTGTCATGTCATCCCGATTGAAGTCATCATCCGTGGGCACATCGTGGGCTCGTTCTGGAAGGACTACCTCAAGGCCCTGGAAGTTCAAAGGGACAGTCTCGTCGTGGTTCATGGATTCTCCCTGCCCCGGGATCTACTCGAGTCTCAGGCATTTCATACGCCCATCTTCACGCCATCTACGAAAGCGACTGGCGGCGCGCATGATGAGAACATCAGCCGAGAGCGGATGATAGGCATCATCCGTCCGTGGCTTGACTCGAAAGGGTTCTTGGTTTCGGCTGTATCGATCGCAGACCAGATCGAAGACGTAGCACTTCAGCTCTATATCGCGGCGAAGGAGTACGCTTGGCGATGCGGTATCATCATCGCTGATACGAAGTTCGAGTTCGGTCTCAACGTGATTGACGGGATTCCGGTTCTCGTTCTCGTTGACGAGGTGCTGACTCCCGATTCATCCCGCTTCTGGCCAAAGGATAGGTTCCATCCCGGAGGGCCGCAACCGAGCTTCGACAAACAGCCAGTGCGGGATTATCTCGCATCTACAGGTTGGGACAAAAAGCCGCCGGCACCGGAACTTCCACCCGAGCTTATCCAGCAGACGACTGCCCGGTACCTCGAAATGCCGCGGATGCTGTTCAAGCTTGAAATTTCAGTGTAACTGCCGCTGTCATCTACAAGAGGAGGGTCTGCGTATGGATGAAAGACCGCGTAGGACCTGGAATGGTCCTGAGTCTCGGATGGACTTCACGACGGCCAAGCCAAAGTCCAAAAAGAAAAAAGCTACGAAGGTTAAGCGCCGCAAGCGCCGGACCAAGTAGTAACTGTTCATTTGTCAGAATGTTTTAGCTCCCTCCGCCAGTCCAAGGTGAGAGGGAGTTTTCTTATTGGATAAGAAGACCGCCCCTGCGAGTGAACGCGGGGCGGAAGTATGAACGAATGCCTATGAGACAAACGTCAAGCGCGGCGTGCAGCCGTGGCCTCATTGACAGATGTGAGGGTCCCATCTGTCTTTTTGACGGTATAGTTTGCACCGTCAACGCGGGTCACCTTGCCGGTAAACGGTGTTCCGCCACGAGGGAGGAACTCAAATGTACCTTTTGGCTTGTCGCCGAAATGCTTGATCGTCGTGTGACACATGACCCTACCTCCAATACGGTGAGAGTGATACAGAGGATATGGTTTCCCGCAAAAAAATCGCGGGGGTAAGTGCCAAATAAATGCAAAAAGAACGTAAAAGTTATTGTTAAGCTAGCATAAAACACTGCCCTATGTCAATAGGTCGGTGACCCCATCCGTTAATTTATCGGGGTACCCGGACTCGAACCGGGAACCTCTCGCACCCGAAGCGAGCGCCCTACCAATTGGGCCATACCCCGTAACAACGTTCTTGCGATTATGAATAAGTACCACGATTCTACCTATCTATGTGCTATTTGTAAAGGCTTTCGTACGCCTATGCTTGACGAAGAGTCCATTTTGCGAGAGTATGACTGGTATCTATGAATGAGATGGACGCACACATACTGCCGAAACATATTGGTTTCATAATGGATGGGAACCGCCGATGGGCGCATGCAAGAGGATTACCCGCTATTGAGGGTCATCGCGAAGGATATAAAGCGGTGGACAGGGTTTCCATGTTATGTTTCGATCGCGGCATCAAGCAGGTCACCATCTATGCTTTTTCGACCGAAAATTGGAAGCGCTCAAAAGAAGAAGTGCGCGACCTTTTTGAATTTATCAAATGGGTACTCACGATGGATTTGAAACGCCTCAATGAGAAAGGGATACGCCTCATGGTCATCGGCCAGATCAAGACATTATCAATGCTTCTCCAGCGAAAAATCCGACAAGCCGTCGAACTGACGAAAAAGAATAAGCACGGGGTCATCACTATCGCTCTGAATTACGGCGGGAGAGAAGAGATCATTCATGCTGTCAAAGAGATGATCGCCAAGAAACTTCGTCCAGACCAGATCACCGAAGAAGTCATGTCAAGTAACCTGTATACGAAAGGCGTTTCTGACCCTGATTTGATCATTCGTACGGGAGGAGAGCAGCGTTTATCGAATTTCTTGACCTGGCAGTCCACCTACAGCGAACTGTACTTTTGCGATACGTTGTGGCCGGATTTTTCAGAAAAAGATTTAGCCGCCGCACTTGCTGATTATTCCGAGCGAAAGAGAAACTTCGGCAAATAACGCCTGTGCCATCTTCTAACGCATTTCTCAAACAAGCGAAACAGCGCATCGAGTCGACCTTGAAGCGCTTCTTCGACAGTGAAATGCACAAAGCCCGGCACCCGCTGTCACTTTCACTCATGCGGAGTGTAGGCGAGTTTACTATGAGAAAAGGCGGGAAACGCGCCCGCGGTATCCTCGTACTCCTCGGATACCTTACCAATACAAAGAACCGAATCACTGGCGACATCCTGAAAGTAGCTGCTGCGTACGAATTACTGCATTCGTATTTACTGATTCACGATGATATTATCGACCGGGATTTTGAGCGGCGCGGCGGGCCTACCCTCCATAAGATATTTGAACGTACTGCTCCTAGCGTGCTTTCACGGAACAAAAAGGAGAAGATCGGTCTCGACAGTGCTATCATTGCGGGCGACGTCGCTGCTGACTTGGTGCAACGCATCGTTCTGCGTACGAAGTTCACGTACCACCAAAAGATAGAAACTCTGGAACTGCTCGAACGGATCCTCCATACGACCTATGTCGGCCAGGTACTGGACATCCTCGCACTTCCTGAGAAACTGCCGTCGATGCAAGACCAGCTGACACGGTATTTTTTGAAAACATCCACCTATACTATCGAGGGCCCATTTCTTACCGGCGTCCAGCTCGGGAAAGCACGCATAGACAAGAAGGCATTCCATGCGTTTGCTCTGGATGCTGGACTGGCGTTCCAGCTCGCGAACGACTTGCAGAACGTCTATAGCACAGGATACGCGGGCACGTCGTCAGATATTCGCGAGGGGAAGATTACGTTGCTCGTATCATACGCACTCGCGTCCCGCAAGTACCGTTTGCAAATTCTTCGCCTTTTACAACAACAGGACAAGACGCCGGGTGACGTCGCAACCTTGCGAAGCCTGATTACCATGAGCGGTGGATATGCGAAGGCGCGCAGTGTCGTGATGAGATACCATGCGAGAGCCGCGCGCAGGGTCGAGAAATTGAAATTACCGCCTATAGTCAGCGGCCAATTCCGCGCTCTCCTCGACATGATTATCAATCTGATGAATACATAGTAATACCGCCCGGACCGCAATTGTGCGATCCGGGCGTTTCGGAGAAGGGAAGGTGATTGGTCAGAACAACATACTCGTGCCCTGGGACATCAGGACGACACAGATGGCGCCTATCCAAGCGCCGGCGACATCATGACTGTCCCTAGCGAGTTTGAAGTACGCGGCGAAGAGACCGCATACTCCTGCGACGATGATGAGGATGGCGATAGGAACACCGATACCAACGGGCAAGGCGGCGTTCTGAAAACGCTGCATCATACCCGTCAAGACGGATGAGATTCCAGCGAAATACAGGGAAACCATGCCTCCGCCGTTCGGCGCTTTGCCCATCGCGATTAACGTCGAGGTCACCGCGATCGTTGCGAACACAAGCAGGATCGAAAATCCGTACTGTCCGAACATATCGATCACCCCTTTCTCGGGTTGTCCTACGATAGAACGATCAATCGTTGTTTTCAGAATAGCTGATCGTACCCTTTTTATACTGGTTTGTCAAGTATAAGAAAAGCGGCGTCCTTGCGGAGCCGCGAAATGGTCGTGAAAATGGAAGTCGTCAGTTGAGCAGGACGATTTCTGCCCCGCGAGGCGGTAATGGACAGGCGGCGTCGATTTTGATGCCGCAGGCCGTTCCTGGGGCGACCTCATCCACTTGTTTGTGGAAGATTTCGACCGAGGTGACATCTTGCTCGAAATTGATTGGAGGTTGGCCATCTCCTCCGGGGTGCGTGACCTGGATACGCGCGCCTTTTGTAAGTGTGACCTCGGGCGTACATCCAATACAGTGTAAGTTCCTGTATTGGTCCGTTACTGTGCCTAGCTGAACCGGCATGACGAGCTCCTCTGGTTGGGGGTGTGAGCGATTTTATTAACGGTAATTTACCGTACCACAAAGGCCGCTGTCAAGGCTTTTTTTGGCACTCTTGGCGTGGTACACTACATGGTAAGAAACGCTTCGAAAGTAGTAGCTGTCTATGCCCGAATCACAACAACTCGTATTGATGGTCCTTCTATTTTTTGCTGGCGCAGGAGCCCTCTTTTTTTACCTTGTTCCGTACTATAGGGGAGGTTTTACCTCTTCAACGGGTGACTGGGTGTCGCATCACTGGGCGCAACGTATGAGGCTGGATTTCATGCGGCATGATAATGGCACTAAATACAGTGAACGATTCATGGCGAGCCCTGGAAAAACATTTTTTTCCGCCCGGCGGGTCATGCAAAGTTATGAGCAAACGTTTTTTGCCGAAGGGACTATCCAGAACCGCCGCGTCTGGCTCTACCGCCTTACCGGCAGCCCGTTTGCGGGATCGGGAGTTGGCACTGTTCGCACGCGACCTGCTCCATCCAGCAGTTTCACCGTCTCGGGTATATCGCCCTTTGGAGAACAGGGGGTACGAAGCGAACGGGTTTTTTATGGTTGGTGTTTGGAAGTTGGGACAAAGAAGATTCCGCAAACGCTCATGCTTACCCGCAGATTTATGGAAGGTAAGGACGTCTATGACACGGAGAGCAGGGACTTTGAAAAAAACTACGAAATTTCCCGTACGAACGACAGTATGATGCTCCAACTTCTCGACCCGGCAATGATGGATCAGGTGCTGCAGTCACGGTGCGGGGCGATCGAGATCTCCGACGCAAGCGTAGCGCTGTATTACACACTGCCGAGAATCCCCTTTGATACGCTTGATAGTATGCTCGATCACGGTTGGAAAATCGCAGAGCAAGTTGACAGAAACTTTCCCTTAGACGTCCATGAAAAAGGAAAAAAGCCTGTTTGAACATAAAATGGAGAATGATATGCGCCGGGAAGCGCCGCTTGCTGACCGGATGCGCTCGCGGACATTTGACGAATTTTTCGGGCAGGAAAAAATCGTGGGTCCCGGTACACTCCTCAGGCGGGCTATTGAGAATGACGAATTATTTTCCATCATCTTCTGGGGCCCGCCGGGATCGGGGAAAACAACTCTTGCACGCGTCATTGCTGAGTTAACAAAATCACGCTTCGAACAAATGTCGGCCGTTACATCCGGCATTGGCGATTTACGGAAAGTTATTGAGGAAGCTGAGAAACAACGGTCATTCCACAACGAGCGCACTATTTTGTTCGTCGATGAAATACACCGCTGGAACAAGGCCCAGCAGGACGCGTTCTTGTCCGTGGTAGAAAGCGGCCTCATCACACTCATCGGTGCTACCACCGAGAACCCGTCGTTTGAAGTGATAGCGCCCTTACTTTCGAGAACACGCGTATTCGTTCTCGAACGGTTAGGTGTGTCTGAACTCTCAAAGATTGTGAAGCAGGCACTGAAGGACAAAGTGCGCGGGCTGGGCAAAGAAAAAATACAGATTGTTGCCAAAGCGATGGACCTACTTCTTGAGGCGTCGAATGGCGATGCGCGGACAGTTTTAAACGCATTAGAGATTGCGTCCAAGGCCGCCAGGAAGGATAAACAGGGAATTAAGCACATCAGTTTAGTGGACGTGGAAGATGCGCTTCAGCACAAGGCGCTGCAATACGATAAAAAGGGAGAAGAACACTATAATGTCATTTCGGCGTTTATCAAATCCATGCGCGGATCGAATCCTGACGGTGCGCTCTACTGGTTGAACCGTATGGTGGAGGCGGGGGAGGACCCGGAGTTTATCGCCCGAAGGATGGTCATATTTGCCTCTGAAGACGTCGGTATGGCCGACCCAGGCGCGCTACGCATCGCGCTGGACGTTTTTAACGCCGTCAGGGTTATTGGCTACCCCGAATGCCAAATTAACCTTGCTCACGGGGTCGTCTACCTTGCAAACGCGCCGAAAGATAATAGCGCGTATAAGGGGTTGTTAGAAGCGAAAAAGGACGTGCAGGACTCGATGAACGAACCGGTGCCGTTGCATTTGCGGAACGCGGTGACCGATTTAATGAAGGATTTAAAATACGGGGAAGGATACAAATACTCCCATGATTTTACCCCGGAAGAAGGGGAACAGGACTATCTGCCCGAGAAGTTGAGGGGGAAGAAGTACTACAAGCCAAGAAAATGAGTTTGCCGCGGTTCAATGAAGAAAGTTATTGTCACTTCATCACGACCAAGACGTTTAGGAATAAACGGATTTTTCGTGACGAGAGATGTCGCGAGATTACCCTGCACGACGTAGATTTCTATCGTAAAAAAATAGGTTTTAAATTATTAGGGTATTGTATTATGGCGGATCATGTACATATGATTGTGTGGTGGAATACGGATGAAAAACCAGAGTTGACGATATCGAAGATTATGCACGATATCAAAGGTGCATCAGCTAAGCACCTATCAGATTATTTTTACCCGGGTGGGCAAGGCTTGAATGCCTTGCCTGGGAATAAGCGGGGCATACAAGCCCCGCCTACCCTCCATAATGGGATCCCGACTCGTTACGGTATCAAAATCTGGCAATCCTCCTTCTACGACTTCAATATCTACTCGGACAAGAAATTCCGCGAAAAGTTGAACTATATCCACTGGAACCCTGTTCGCGCGGGGTTGTGCACTAAACCCGAAGACTGGCAATGGTCATCATGTCGGTTTTATGAATTTGGCGAACCAGGTACACTACACATAGATACCATATGAACCAAGGACTTTTTCTAGCAGTAGCGGCTGGCTTTCTCTGGTCGGTTACCAATATTATCGACAAAGTGGTTTTAAGCCGCCTCATAAAGCATCCGGCCCTGGTCATGCTGGCGTCATGGATCGTATCGCTGGTGGCCGGTCTGGTGACCCTGCCGCGTTCTAGCGAGTGGCCGGTTGGCGTCGACTGGTGGTGGATGGCGCTCTCAGGTTTCCTGTATATGCTCGGGATGCTCTGGTACTTTATTGCTCTCAAACGGGAAGAACCGTCGAGAGTTATCCCGCTGTATGCGCTTGCCATCGTCTTTCTCACCATCCTGAGTGCCGTGTTTTTAGATGAGGTGTTTTCTTTTCGCACCTACATCGGTATCGGATTAGTAGTCGTCGCGACTATCGTTATCGTCTCACGCCGAAACTTCCTGGAGGCGTTCCGTAGCAAGGCACTGGGCATTATGGTGCTCAGCACACTCGCATACGCTGTTTCCTATGTGGCCATGAAGCATCTGCTCGGCACGTATTCGGACATGGAAGTATTCAGCATCCAGCATATTTTTACGGGAATCTTTGGGCTGGTGGTGATGGCTTTTTATTCAAGTGAAATTCGTTCAGCGTACCATGAAGCGAGGAAACGGCACCTGTCCATTGTCGCGTTAAGCGAAATTCTGGGGGTCGCGGGGGGCTACTTGTTTATCGCGGCAAGCGCGGTTTGGTTTGTCACGTTAGTCGAAACAGTTATGTCTATTCAGTATGTCTTTGTCTTTCTCTGGTCGTTTCTGATTTCCCGTTTTTGGCCGTCGCTCTCAACTGAGGAAATGACTCCGCGCATTATTGTTCAAAAAATAGCCGCCATCGCCATGATTATCGGCGGTGTGGCATTACTTACCTTGTAATCCTGTAAAATTATGCCTGGAGAAATACTTGCCGTTGACGTCGCCATACTCCTCGAAGGCGAGCTGAGAGAGTTGGCTATTCAATTAAACAGGGAAATCCGCAACTCGAATCCGAACAGCTATGAACTCGGGGATGACAAGAAACCCCACATTACGCTTGGGATGGGGTTTGTTACAGAGCATGACGTAGATCGATTCGTGAACGCGCTAAACGCAAGCTTAAAGGATCAAACATCAGTTGACGCTCGCTTTTTGGGTATCGAGATACTCGATGGCGGGCGACATAGTGATATGAAACTAGAAAAAACAGAAGAACTCGTATCTCTTCATAAACGCATTATGGAAGTCTTGGCTCCTTTTGAAACTACGTACCTTGGTGACGCGGCAGGGTATGTGCTCGATGAAGGGGAAACGCCAAGTGAGCGATCGATCCACTACCAGCAGGAGTACCGAAAGCTTCGGAGCTTCGAACACTACAGACCACATGTCACAATTGGCAAAGGGTCGCCTATAACAAAAGATGTCCCGCCACAGATATATACGCAGCACCGGATCGGCCTCTGCCAAATGGGAGCCCATGGTAACTGCCGCCGCATCATTCATGGGTGGCGCCTACCATGAGCGACGGTGAACAGAAAAGCCGAAAGGTCCCGCGTATATTCTTCATCGTATCGTTGTGTATTATTGCCGTGTACATTGCTACATACACGGTGTTTCCCGAACTTGACCAAGGTGTCAGAACACTTTTTAGTAACCTACAGGATTATGCACTTACCAACGGGTTGCTCGGAATGTTCGTATTCGCCATTGCTGCCAATGCAACGATATTGCTAAATATTCCCTATTCAGCCGCCGCTGTCTTGCTCGCAGGACTCGGGCTGAATCCAATTCTTATTGCGCTAACAGCTGGTATTGGGGCGGTGGTGGGTGAGTTGCTGGGCTATCTCATTGGTTTCGGCGGCTCCAAACTTTTTGCGAGGAGCCAGGCGCCACGGCTTGACGCTGTACGACAGTTTTTGGAAGGGAGAAAACGAGCAACGCCACTCATTATATTTGCACTCGCGGCACTTCCCATACCTGATGATATTCTTATCGTGCCGCTTGGCATGGTTCGGTATCCTTTCTGGAAAATGGTAGTGCCGATGACGCTCGGAAAGATTGTGCAGAATGCTTACTTCGCGCTTCTCGGACGGTATTCTCTGGGAAACATAAATAGTACAGTCGAAGGAAGCGGATTTGCCATAGGCCTCGGCACGTTAGTACTTCTCTTGGGAGCTATACAACTTGTGTTGTGGATAGACTGGGATGCAGTATTGAAACGATGGACAAAGATTCCCAACTAGCGCTACACTAGCGTCATATGGAATTTCTGTATACGACCAGTTTAGTAATCTATTACGCAGTAGGAATCGCATCCCTCCTATTTGGTGCAAAGCTTCTCCAGGTTATTTATCAGCCTGATTTGATGACACCGGAACAGGTGGGCGCCTTACGGAGAAGGTATCTCTATCTACTTATCACACAGTGGGTATTGAGCATTTGTATCGCGTTCCTTGCCCAGACGACGCATAGGGCTGTCGTCTTCACCTTCGTGTTTCTCCTGGTGCCCATGTTCTTTTCCGCCTGGTTTAATCAGCTTTCACGAAATCAACGCACAAGTTATGGGTTGTCTATCTTGCTGGTTTTTCTGAGCTTAGTGTCACTGTTTGGATCTGATATCTACAGTCTCTACATCGTTTATCATTAATTGAACGAGAAGGCACATGATCGGTGATTCTCCCTCCCCGCAGGATTTAGGCAATCTAATCCCATCCCGGTTTCTCTGGATTTTCTTTGTTTTTATTTGTGTGGGGGTCGTTGCAGTAGTGGCGTGGTTCGGGTATTTTGAACCAAAAACCCGTACTGTCACGGGTGATGAAAGCGAAACAGCAACTGAGCAAATTTCCCAAACCTTGACACTCGAATTGCAGGATATCGAGTCACTTGATTCAGGACACTACGTAGCCTGGGTGAGTGATGGCATCACCTCATGGAAGGCAGGATCATTTCGCCTACGGGATGACGGGGTGTTTGTTGATCTCGATGGAAATGTCGTATCTCATAGTGAATTTGTATTTGCTGTGGATCGCGGGAGAACCCTTTCTCGAATATTTGTCACCATAGAGGCAAACGATGATCAAGATGATAGCCCTTCTGACACGGAAATAGTCACTGGGTCACTCGAGAGAGGTAGAGCGCAGCTGTCCTTTTCTGCAGTCGATCTCGTAGAATCTCGCGGGTCGTATATATTACTTACCCCGACGGATGATCCAAATAAAGATTTTGAACGAAGCGGTTTGTGGTTTTTTGTCCCTGTGAATCCGTTTCGCACAAGCTTGGTGCTTAATGATGCTCCACGTGGATGGGTCTACGAAGGATGGGTCCTTCGTGCGGGAGAGACCATTTCGCTGGGGCGCTTCAGATCCGTAGTTGGACGCGACTCATTCCACGGGTTCAGCGGTGACGCTGAGGGACCTGCGTTTCCCGGTGAGGACCTGCTTCGCAATGCTCCCGAGAGGTTTTCCGGAGGTTTCCCCTTTAATCTCGCTGACGGGTCGTCGGAAGTATTCATTACCCTCGAGCCCGACTATTCTGGAACTGACCCCACTGGCGATGAGCCATTCCATATTCGCGCACTTTCCGATGAAATTCCCGAAGGCCTCGCAGATCGCATTCCGGAAATTTTTCACGGCTTTTCGAGAGCCAGTTTTCCGAGTGGTACCGCAACACTTAAATAATACTGTGGGGAAACATACGTACACAGCGGGAGGTATTTCAGACATGTGGCGTCTCGGGGCATCCCTCACTATCGCTGCAGGACTTGTGTTTACCGTCAGTGCCTGTATGCCACTCCGTCCAGTAACATACGACCCGGCGCCGATTGTTTGCGGACAGACAAAAAGTTTGCACGAGGGGCGCATTGGCTTTTTGAATGCTTCTGAGAACTTTTCACTCGCGTCGCAGGCCGGTGTTTTTTTAGACGAAGAATTCCCGGGTCCGTTCGTTTGGGACAGAATTCAGTCGAGCTTTGGAGCGCCATACGCATTCAGCGAGCCAGATGCAATCGTGCAGCGCGCCCAGGTATACGGTTTTTCACTTACAGGCATTTTATGGCCGTATGCGGAATGGGATCAGAAGTCCTACGGACTTGGCACAACATGTCAGGGTGGTGGATACTCGCAGTCATTACCTCCTCACCGGTGCAGGCCTGACGACGACGACGCATACAGTGATTTTGTCTATCAGGTGGTTGAACGGTACGATGGTGACGGTCTGTATGACATGGAGGGTTTATGCGGTTCTATCAGCCGCTGGGAAGTGATAGCTACACCCTCTCGCCAACAGGTGATAGGAGGGATTGGAACCTTCCGCGGCGAGGCAGTGGATTATTTTAATCTTTTGAGAGTGACGTTCGAAGGAGTGAAAGATTCCTGTCCGCAATGCAACGTTCAGTATGGGGCACTCGACGGGACCGATGAGGAGTCACTTGGCTTTCTGGAGAAAGTACTGCGTTTGGGAGGCGCGGAGTTTTTTGATGCGGTTTCACTCCATTCTACGAGTTCTCACGTCGCATCAGATATTACTCGGGTTACCGCACTTCTCGAGTCCTATCACCACCCGAAACCTGTTTGGGTGACGCGACTCGAGGCCGAGGATGCGCCGACATTCACTGATGGGCTCGTAAAAGGTATGACCGAAGCGTTTGCAGCTGGCGCGGAGCAAGTATACTATCCACTACTTTCGAGCGATGCGCGCGTCGTGCCCGAACAGAATCGTATAGCACTCATTGATGTTGATGGCGGGCCGACATCCGCCTATCGCGTGCTTCAGTCCTTCATACAGAAACTCGGCAAGTGGGAAAGCGCTGAAATGATTGCACCGGGAAGGTATAGATTCGACCGGGAGGGGGATGTGCCACTCTACATAGTTTGGGAAGCGAGTGGCGAGGCGGGTTCAACGGTCGATGTGGTCTCAGGGGATTTGCGTGTCACTGGGCTCGATGGTACTATGGAGACGAAGAACGTCGATGGCATGCTCGTAACTGCTGATCCGATTTATATCGAATAAGGTATCCTGCGTCATATGAACGCAGAAAAGTGGAAAGAAATCGTAGGACGCATCGAAGACTCGTTCGACGTCCTCGAGCACGAAACAGAAGATCTCGACCCGGGACCTGGCCGCGTGGAGTTTATTACCTTTATAGGGCCAAAGGGACGAATGCGGCTCGAACGTGAATCACGCCCACGCATCCTTGAAAAAAAGGGTTTGGGATCAAGGCGGATTGGTTCCCAAACTTCTGTTGAATACATATATTCCGATTCAGATGAAGTAGATACGGTAAAAGCTTTTTCCTGGGATGAGTCGAGGGAAGATTGGGCAGAGATCTCTCTCGGTGAAACCTTTGGAAACCACTGATGGTCGATTACGCGATTAATCGAGAAATAGCGGAACTTTTCCGGCAGAAGGCAGAACAGTTTCGCAGTAAACAAGGCGAGAGTTCTTTTTTTCGTGCTCGTGCCTACACCCGAGCCGCAGACGCAATCGACCATCTCGAGGAGTCGCTTTCTGACATGTACAGACGTTCCTGGATTGCCGGGATGCAAAAAATTGATGGTATCGGTCCACGTATTGCGAGAGACATCGAGCGTGAGTTAGTGCGGCGCGGCATCACTCGCTAGAAACGTATGCCCGAATTACCCGATCTCACTGTTTTCTCAGAAAATCTCTCCAAGCAGTATGTGGGGAAGAAGATCGGTGATGTTTCGGTGCTTCGTACAAAACCCGTACTACCGATGCCGACGAATCAGTTTACTGCTCTTTTGCAGGAAAAATTTTTTCAGCGTATTGAACGTCGCGGCAAACAATTGGTTTTCGTTATTGACGACATGAATGAGCTGTGGGTTCATTTAATGCTGCACGGTGAAATCTATGCACTTCAGCCGCATGAGAGTGTCCCCGCCGCATCCTGTGTTGTTATTGGTTTTCAGGACAAGACTCGTCTCGCCTTCGCCGACGGAACCCAGTGGATGAAAATAAAGATACGACAGCCAGGACAGGACCCACCCGCATGGGCCTCGAAGGGCATGGACCCTCTATCAAAGGGATTCACTGTTGAGTACCTGACACGTTGCGCCGCTACACAGCGTCTCGGGGCGCTAAAGCCGTTCTTGATGAATCAGAAGCTTATTGGAGGCATAGGCAACGCCTTCGCTGATGAAATACTCTGGGATGCGCATCTCGCTCCCACTCGTCTTGCGGCAAAACTTATCCCCGAAGAACTCCCACGGTTGCACATGAGTATCCGCAACGTATTATCGAACGCGGTTCAAGAGGTGCGCAAACGCAGCCATGGTGGATTCACCGGGGAAATAAGGGATTTTCTATCCGTGCATGTAGGTAAGGGCAAACCTTGCCCGCGTTGCACGACTCCTGTACACTTCGCTCTAGTGAAAGGTCGGGGAACGTATTGGTGTCCCCGTTGTCAAGTATAACGATTATGGCACTTTCTCGCATCTCATCATTTTTTCTTTTCTTTGTCGTCGCTGTCGGTACGGTAGCTTTGACAGTTTTTTTATCGTCAAACGGCTCAAGCAATTCAAATGCACAGGTTTCACTTCTTTCAAACGAAGGGAGCGTGGCTGGTGTGAGCGTGAATACTACTGACGGACAAGTCCTCGGGTCGTCAGATGAGAATCCATTTCCTCCTTCTAGTGAACGAGTGGAAACAGTTCCCGAAAAACAAATATCAGCGCCGACGTTTAAGCAGTATTTTACCGTGGCGTATCTGGGACGATTTATTGGAATCCCTGAACCGCCGCCGAGTGTCGAATTTTCCAAGGAAGACAATATTGTACTGGTTGTACGAATTCCCGAAGGGTTGAAGACAAATGATACGCTTACCATGCGTATCATGAAAGATAATCAGTTAGTGTCTGAATCCCCCCCAATCGAGATACTCAGCGGAGAAATTGGGATAAAAAACCCCGGGAAACGCGGGCGCTATGTGGTGGAGTTGCGCGTACGTGATCAGAGTATTTTCTCGTTGCCTTTTTCCATTACATAACCCTGACTATCGTGGAATTCCCCAAAGATATTATTGAGTTCTTTACTCGTACTGATAGCATCGGATTCCCAATACTCGTAGCTGTTGGACTCGGCATCATCATTGCACTTATTAACGCCGAATCGAAGGTGCAGCGGCGCGAACATTTGAACTTTCAGGAACGGTCTTCCGAAGGCAGAAAGGGAACTACGCCATTTAAACCTTTTTGATCAGGTAGCTGCTGGTTCATGCAGAATTTGATATACTGTCGAATATGAAGAAACTTCTTGCGGCGCTGCTGATCATAGTCTTTTCAGCACTTACCGTCTTGACGGTAGCCATTCAATCCGCACGCTCCATCTTACTCGATGCTGAGCTTCTTAAGCAGGAACTTCGTGACGCAAAGGTGTATGATCTTGCCGTTGATCTCACAATCGAAGAATTGCAGAAGAATTCGGACGCCTTTGAGGATGTGGTTCCCCTGCTCGGAGCGGAGGAGATAACATCGGCTTTTCGGAGCGTCATTTCTCCCTCGACTATTCAGACACAAACTGAGGCAGCGATTGATCAAATCTACACATGGTTTACGTCCTCAGCTGATATTCGCGATAGCAAGATCGTATTCTCTCTCGGGGAGGTTAAATCACGCGCGGGCAGTATCGCCATGACGCTTCTACAGAAAAAGTTTAATAGTCTCCCGACGTGCACACCCGGGGAACTTGCCCAGTCTAGCGTTAGCGACATACTCGATAGAGGCACATGCCGTCCTCCCGATGTGATTCTTACAGATCTTATCCAGGAAGCTGACGTTACCACCGCGCTACAAGAACTTCCCGACCAAATAGATGTGATCGAACTCATCTCTCAGTCTGCTGACAAGGGTGGTGAAGGGGAGAGCAATACCCAGGGGGTGTCACAGGCCGATGAAACATTCCAAATGTTAAACTCGACGCGAGATCGTATCAATCAGGGGATTGTGGCCCTTAAAACCTTAACTATTATCTTGCTTCTCGTGTGGCTTTTAATTGCGGCACTATCCACAGGGAGTGCCCGTGCGTTTTTTGCATGGACTGGGGTCCCGCTTCTCCTTGCAGGTATAACGCTCATTGTGCCGTCAGTGTTTCTCATACAGGATGTGAGCACACGGCTTGATGCGTTGTTCATTGGCGGTGAATTGCCTGAAGCGGCGAAAGTACTTGTATCAAAAATTGCCAATGACATAATTACGCTTATCTTTTCATCAGTGCGTACAAAAGGAATCATGTTAGGGTCGATCGGCTTCTTTTTTCTCATGGTGTCTCTTTTTATCCCCCCGCCAAAACAGTCAAAGAAGAAAGATGCAGTCCCGCAAATACAAAAAATTTCCCTCCACGAGAAGTTGGGGATTACAGACAACTTGTCTAAGCGGCCAGACAAGCCAGAGAAAACTACGTAAGTATTTTGACAGCCAAGACTATAAGCACGCCGAGCATTGCTCCGATGATAAGCTGCGCTGGTGTGTGTCCTATTCGCTCCTCTAAGGGCGGGATCACGCCTTGCGCGTCAGGATGGTAGTTTCGTATAAGGGCATTCAAGGCCTTCCCCTGACGCCCAATATGGGTCCTGAGTCCGAGAGCGTCCCGAAGAATGAGAATGCCGAAGACGGCAGCGATAGCGAAGGCAGTAGATTCAATCCCTTCCTTAAGCCCGACTTCCGTTGCCAGTGCTGCTACAAAGGCTGCATGAGAGGATGGCATGCCGCCGTAGCTCGCCCACATATGTTTGAAGTCAAAGTTACCCCTGATTCCGTCAGTCAGCAGTTTAATGGCCTGAACGATCAGACCAGCCGCAATCGGGACAATTAATAATTCAAGTGAATCGAATGACATACTATGTTTGATATTCTCTACTCTTTACTCTATGGAATCGTTCAGGCAGCTACCGAGTTTTTCCCTGTTTCCAGTTCAGGCCATTTAGTACTGCTCCATGAGGTGATTCACCTCGATATTGCCGATAATCTAGCATTCGATGTCGCATTACATCTAGGAACTCTTGCGGCGCTTATTTTAGTATTCTGGAAAGATATCAGCAACTACAGTATAGCTTTCTTCGCAAGTTTCTCCAAATGGAATTTCACCGGTGATGCTGATCAGCGTTTAAGCTGGCTGATAATCGCGGGTACGGTACCAGCACTTGTCATCGGAGTATTGATCGCAGAATCAGCCGATTCACTCCTGAGGAGTCCCTTGCTTGTTGCCACTCTGCTTATCGGAGTTGGCATGTTATTTTTCCCTGTTGAAAAACTCTCCTCAAAAAGCCGTGATCTTTCGGCACTAAGTCTCAAAGATGCGATATGGATTGGTATCGCGCAAGTATTAGCGTTTATCCCCGGTGTTTCACGTTCTGGGAGCACGTTGTTAATGGGGCTCGGACGGGGGATGACCAGAGAAGCTGCGGCCAGATTCTCATTTCTCCTAGCAATACCTGTTATTTTTATCGCCGGAGCAAAGAAGATGTATGATTTGTTCCAAGCGGGAATTGTATCATCCGAAATTGGCATGCTTATTGCGGGGTTTATTGCATCTATGGTAGTAGGATTTGCTGTGATTAAATACTTTCTTAAGTTCGTTAAGAAGCACTCACTCATTCCCTTTGCCTGGTACCGGATAGCCGTCGGATTGCTTACCTTAGTAATTATTGTAGTGAAGTTTTTTTCTACGTGAGTATTCTTAAAACCCCTTCGGTATAACCGAAAGGGTTTTTGGTTGCTATGCAATAAAGTTATTGTGGCTGTCTGGTGCGGGGCTGGTAGACGACAGTCAGAATGACGCCGACAATGACGAGTACCCAAGGCCACCAAAGATACGTGCTTTCGCAGATGTAGCGGGAGTAAATGACGAGCCCAACAAGGGTCAGGAGAATCGGGAAGAGCCACCAGAGCGGGCCTCCTCGGCGTTTTGCGAATCCGTAGTACCAAATAAGCACTGCACCGTATGCGATCAGGATAACGATGAGAATCCATTGGGGCCAGTTTGTACATACATTTGCCTGATCGCCGGTTGTGTTTGCTTGGGCGAGTTGTTGGTCGTCTGAGGATATATCAGGGGCCGCTTCATTAGTTGGTGTGGCACCATCGCCTTGTGCAATCTGCGTAGATTCTCCGAGTACCTGCCCTTGCTGCTGTGGGGCAAGGGGTGCGGTTGGTGTGCCAGTGACCACTACTCCCACTGATGCGCGCATGCTGCCGAAGGTGGCGATGACTTCACCAGTCGTACTACGTTTGGACGCGAAAAGACCCGTTTCCGAAATGGTCCCGATGTCCCCCGATGTTGTCCATGCGTATCTGTCATTTGAGACAATGTTCCCTTTTGCATCAAATGCCCGAGCGACAAACTGCATGGTAGAGCCATTTTGAAGTATCGTAGGCTTAGCGTTCGGTGTGATGTCGATCTTTGCTACAGCGCCTGGCACTACGGTGATCCGGAATGCTGCTGAGTTATACATGTCACCATTTCTCACGCCAGCCACGACCCGGTAATCTCCCGGCACCGATGGCGACCACGCTAGTACACCATCAGTACTCATCGTCATTCCCGCCGGAGCGCTCGTCAGTGAAAAGACAGCTTCGACAGTATCATCAACTCCCTGCAGGACCAGCTGATGGCGATACGTTTGGTCGACTGTCATTTGCGAATCTAGCGGAGCCGTTATCTGAAGAGTAGCTGCCTGCGCATGTACGGCAACGGCCAGTGCTGCACATAGGACAACACCAATAAGTAGTCGCCCTCCTGTTGTTGCGATTCTTGTCATACAGTTAGTATAGATTAGTTCGAAAAACGTTAGTTTATCTTAGTGATAATACGGCCGGCGGTCAAGTTTCGCTTATAACAACCAAAAACCCCCTTTGACGGGGGTTTCTGTGGCTCACCGTCCCTATGTGGATAACTTAGGTGATAGAGAGAATTTGTGAAACGCCCTCAAGAAAGTGCGGCTTGTACACAAGGGCGCTGGTCGTCAAGATAATGATTAAGAGTGTTTGGAAAATGATATGGGGGTGCTGAATGCGTATCTTGACTAAAATGTTCACAAGGAGCGCTATCACAATGAAGATAAGGAACACGACGAAGAATTTGTTTGAGAATTCGAGTAGAAATCCTATAAACCCTTCCGATTCTTCGCCGATCTGTTCGGCGTTTGAGAGCACAGCAGGGGACAGGTCAACAGCTGTTGGCGTTTCAGCAGGTTGGGTCGGCTCAGGCGTTGTCGGTATCTCCGAGGGCGGTTGGTTGGTAGGAGGCTGTTCCGGAGGCGTTGTTGGCTTTACATTAGACACCACCTCGACGGTCAATGGCGTTTCTGATTCTTCTCGCTGGACTACCTCGATAGGTATCTCAATCGTGCCGCCATCCATCCATATGAGATTCTCGACGACGAGGCCGAATGATTCATCATACTCACCGGGAGTTGTCGGAGCCTGCATCGTGAAGGTAAATCGTCCCGTTTCATTCGGAGTTACACGTTCCTGGTCGAGAAGCGTTGGCCGGTACGGCTCTACCCAGGATTCATGGTAAAAGTTGCTTTCACGCCCGGCTGGGTTCGTCACATTGAGCGCGACGAAATTAGTACCCGTATTCCTCCATGAAACGTTACCCTCGTTTGTAAACTCCACCCACACCTTGAAAGTATCATCGGTCAGTATGGCAAACGATTCGTCGCTCTTGCCCGCAAATGCGGCTTCATACACTGCCGGTTCTGCTGTTGTGACTACAGGGGTGGGCGTTGGTGAAGGAGTCGGAGTCGGAGTTGGGGTCGGTGTAGGTGACGGCGTTGGACTCGGGGAAGGGGCGGGCGTTGGTGTTGGCTGCACCTCTACCACAGGTGTTTGATAGGGTTTCCCGAAAAATTCTACCAGGAGGGTCGTGTCCCGTCCGTCGATCTTTCCGTTAAGTACCGCGATACCCATTTCGGTATACTTTTCACCTAAAATATTTTCCGCATGTGATGGACTATTCATGAAAGCTATATGCACAGTTCCCGCTTCTGTAAAATCCATTGCGAGGTTTTCCCCCGCTGCACTGTAGCTATATCCAGCGCGTTTCACAAAATCCCACGGTCTCACGCCTGCAGGACTCGTATGTGCGAAGTAATTATTCGCCACCATGTCCTGGGCTTTAAGCTTCGCGGCCGTGTTAAGTGCCGAGTTCAACGATAACGAATGAAGACCAGCGGCTTGCCGCGATTGATTAGTAAGGTTAAGGACTTCGGAGGCAGTAATGGCGGCAAATTGTGCCGATGATGGGTAGACGAGGAAGAGGAATCCACTGACAAATACTTTTACTAAAATCAGGCCAATCGAATAGACGCGGATTGCGGGCGCCCGCAGCGCATGTGGTTGGTGGTTATTTCCCTCATGGGGGATAAAAGCATGTTTAGCATGACGATGCGATAAAGCTGCCCGGTATTTAAAACGGTTTAAGAATTTTCTAAACAAGTTGTCGAATCGAATAGTCATTTGTGCCGAAGATCACATTGTATTTATTGGTCTCTTCAAGCTCACGTGCATCAATTACACAGGAAAACTGAACAAATGAATTTAGGATACATGCAGCTTACTTTTAACTTTTTTTACCACATCTTCAATCTTCCAATCAGACTTAACCATGTATTCATGCACATCCTGGATAATAGCCTTATCAGTCGATTTCCAGTCAGACAAATTAGTCAGCATTATCACGTTTGCTGTCTTACCCCAGACATTTTTCCGCAGTTCATTGAGCATTGTGAGGCCGTCCATCTTTGGCATGACGATGTCAAGCAGGATAATATCCGGATGGTGTTGTATCGCTTCTTTTAGCCCCGCTTCACCATCGGTGGCTGTGTGAACCTTAAAGCCCTCCAGTTCAAACTTATCAGTTAAAACTTCGAGAAGTGGACGCTCATCCTCGACTATCAGCACTTTTTTCTTGTCTGAGATCATATGATTAATATAATCTTATTAGGTTTAAAACTAAGTATTTAGTGTATTCCAGGTAGTAATCTCACGGTATCGTGCCGCACTTATCGGGGAATCCCATAGGTTGTTCCCCGCATGTATGTAGTATAGCAAATGAGTTCAACAAATTAGTCTATCACGAATCCAGCCTATTGTCAAGTGTTTTGCGTCGTGGGCACCATAGGCAAAAAGAAGAAGGACGGTCTTGTGGGCCGTCCTGGTAAGCTTGAATGTGCGTAGAAAATAGTAGTTGCTATGGCCCGGTACCAGGTGGGGGCTCACATGAGGAAGAGGACTTTTTCACCGCGTTGGAGGCGAGGAAACTGATGACCTTGGCGCGGTCGTGACCTGGATGTTCTTTGTCACCCGTCTCGAGAGTACCGGTATCCTGATTTGCGACGACACTGCCGCTGTTGTCGAGTATGGTGAGAAAGGGAATCCCTTTCTTCGGATCGACGCCGTACTTAGCGAGTAGTTCGGCATTCTTCCCTTTGGTTCCCACATCTGCGAGAACCCACACGTAATTCGTGTCCAGTATCCGGTGGACCAGCTTGTCGTTTTGGAACATGCTGTGAAGCAGGCGGCACCATCCGCACCAGTTTGCGCCCCATTGGATCAGGATGCGTCTGTTTGTTCGCTTAGCAAGCGTCAAGGCATCAGAGATTTGCGTCGATGTGTTGGCAAGTGTGTCATAGATGGCGGCCGATTTCGGTGAAGGATCAGATGCGAGCGCCCTCGGGATCATCACGAAGAGGATGAATACCATGGCAATCGCTGTGACAAGGAGCATTTTTTTCATGGAGTGTTCCTCCGGCGGTTTGTACTGTTGTTGACGAGCGGTTTCTATCGTTTGTGGCTTATCGTATTGGAAGGTAGGGGATTTGTCAATGCACTTGGTTGACGGATTGCGGGTTGATTCGTTGCTCAACAGTAGCCCTTTTCTTCTTACCGACTTTAGTCGGGTAAGGACCGTTCAGAGGTTGCCACATTCTTTACGCCACTGAAGTGGCTATGAAGATTTTATTTTTATGCTCTTTCCGACTTTTCCGTCTACACGTTTTTTAGCAATACCAAACCCCCACACCGTTATACGGTGTGGGGGTGGGAGCGTTGTTCTATGTGCTCGTTATTTCGATCGTTTCTTTGTGAGCTCCTTGCGGGTTGCCCATGCGCCTCCGGCAATCATGCCGACAGAAGTCAGCGCGGTGAGCAATGGAAGGAATCCAGCGCCAGTGACAGGCAGGGTAGTGGAGTCGCCAAGTACTTTCGGTTCTACCACCTTCTCGCCAAGTACTTTCGGGATGAGGACGTCAAGGTCTACCTCAGCAGAAATATCCGTGTAGTTATCTGATGTGGCAGTTACAATGTTGGTAAACGTGCCAGTCTTTACTCCGGCTCCGATAACTACCGCGAAGGAGGTCGAGACCGTATCACCAGCATCGATGTTGCCGAAGCTGTGAGTAATGGTTGTGTTACCAGTTCCTTCCTCGGTAAATCCTGCTGGAAGCGTATCAGTCATCACGACATTTAACGCTGCATCTGTGCCACTGTTTGTCACCTTGACCGTGTAATTCACCGTTTGTCCCGGGTTGACTACTGTCTCATCGACTAATTTTTCGATAGTCAGTATCGGGCCGCTTGAGACGGCGACGTTACATGATCCTTCGATTGTTTGCGTTTCCTCGGTCGTCAGAATTGCCATGTTGGCAATCTCAGTTCCATTTATGATTGGAGAATCAGCCATGACCGTGAGCGTGGTGGCGTAGTTTCCGGGTCCGGCAGTGCCCAGATCCCAGGTAACGGTATTCGTTACCGCGTCATAGGCGCCTGGGTCAGATGCTGACACAAAAGTCGTATCTGCGGGTATCTCGTCAGTCAATACTACATTGGTCACATCAGCGTTTTCCACGGACCAGTTCAGGGTGTAGGTGATATCCTCACCAGCACTGACTGGGTTTGGAGAACAGAGCTTTTCTAAGGTAACCACAGGGGTCGGATCTTCGAGCTCTTCGATAGCACATTCCACCGAGCAGGTTTGATTGCCCGCAACGCCATCAGTGCCATCACACTCCTCGAATTCCTGGTTGACTACACCATCGCCGCATGCCGGAGGAATCTCCATGTTACCGAAGTTGCACATGAGGGGTGTCTCAACGTAGTTTTCAACTAGTGAAAGTGGCTGCAACAGGTCGCCCCAGCAGGTGCCCTCGCCGTCAGGAACGGAAATACCATGACAATTAGAGTTTTCGTTCAACGGAAAGGTTTGATCCCAACTACCCTGCGATACCTCGCAAAGTTGGTAGTTGCCTGGTTCGAGGTCAGTAAACCAATACCATCCGTAGTGGTCCCCATCGTCCGTGACCATGTTCATTTCTCCTTCATCAAGCTGCCCATTCCCATCTTCATCGATAAACACGGTCCAGCCAGAGAGTAGCGGTTCGCAGTCTTGTACGGGGATCTCGATGAGGTCCTGAAACACAGCTGCGCTGAGCAATTGCTCGCAATCCCGTTCGCCGTTGCCGTTCAGGTCATTCCACTTGTAACCGTGTATTGCACCGGTGAGGTAGTTGTGAAAGTCTACATCCCCAGTGTTCTCGTTGGTTGTTACCCCCACATACTTACAGTATTCACCGTTTTCCCACGAACCCGCGGCATTGTAACTATGTGTCCAACCAAAAGGAACTACCTCGCAGACGTAGTATTCGTCTTCGAGGAGATCGATGAATGAGTAATTGCCGTTGCCGTCAGTTGTCGTCTCTTTCAGATACACTTCATCGTCGCTGTAAAGCTTGATTATCCATCCAGCAAGCGTCTGGTCGCCAACATCAGTTTCGTTGTCATGGTTCCAGTCATAATACTTCGTACCACTGATTGAGCCGAAGAGCACTCCATTTACATGGTAGTTGTCATTTTTGCTTCCACCTTCATGATCGGAGTTATCATATACATCAACCGTGTATACCCCATCATCGAGGTCCCCATCCGAGCCCACAACGTACGCGGCAAGGCAGAAAAAACCGTCGCCGTCAGTTACCACGTCGTCACTTTTCACTATTTGGCTAGGATCGGCACTGGCGCCGCCAGGGTTACCCATTATGGTCCAGTAGTACGTCGTATTGGCCAGAAAATTCTTTCCACGGATATAGACCGTATCGCCATTGGCGTACTCGTTTGCATCTTGATCAGCCGGGTTGGCACAGGTTACTTGTGTAGTCCAGACAGACGCAGGTGCCGCATATGCAGGATGTGTGATAAATGTCGCAAAGCTTGAGAAATATGCAATTGATGTTACGACCACGAAAATACGCAGTCCCTTTTCTAACCATTTATACTTTTTTGTACTCATAGTATTCTCTATTTAATTATTTCATACATCATAATGCTTCCTCAGATACCCTCGATCAGGTAGGGGAAGCAGTACGGGTTGATTGCTAAGGTCCGACTTTCAGGATACTTACTAGTAGGAGTCATTGTCAAGGCAGTGAGGTGTCTCAAATGCCTTCGAAAAGGCATAATAGTGAGCGCTTGCCTACTGAATAAGGCCCAAACTAAGGGTAAGTATACCTTTAATGAGAATGATTGTCAATAAGAGGAGTGTGGATTCCTAAAAGGGCCAACTTTATCGGCAACCCCTTTTCAAATTCTAGCTTTTTTCTGTGCCGCCCAGAGGGTTCCGGTGGCGAAAACCACCACAAGCACCATGAAAAGGATACGTCCGAACTCCATCACGCCTCCACTGATGATTGAAAGCTTTCCCCGACCACTTGCGGAACACGGACTTTCAGGGGAACCCTCGAAAATTCAGGGGTTTTTACTACCAAAAAGCCGGCCCCTACATGTGGGCCGGCTCGTTTGGAAGCGTATTCTATTTCGCTCGTTATTTCAGTTGTTTCTTTAGGAGTTCATTCCGAGTTGCCCATACACCTCCAGCAATCATGATACCTACGGTGCTGAATGCGGCCAATAAGGGAAGCAGTCCGCCGCCAGTGACCGGAAGCGTTGTAGAATCACCAAGCACCTTTGGCTCGTCCTTATCACCAAGCACCTGGGGAACGACAACGTTCAGACCGATAGTGCCAGTAATGTCCACGTGATTATCAGCCGAAGCCGTCACCGTATTGGTGAACATACCCGCCTTCACATTAGATCCGACAATTACTGCGAAGGTGGTCGAGACAGTGTCACCGGCAGCGACGGTGCCGAATGAATGTGTTATCGTGGTGTTGCCCGTTCCCACTTCAGCGAAGTTCGCTGGAAGGACATCAGTCATCACGACATTCACGGCGTCTTCAGTGCCCGCATTGCTAATTTTAACTGTGTAGTTCACCGTCTGGCCAGGGTTAACGGTCGTTTTATCAACCAACTTCTCAATAGTGAGAATCGGTCCACTTGAGACAGTGACTTCGCAGGTGTCTGTCACTTCATCTATTTCAGTCGCGTTGAGAGCGGCGATGTTAGAAACTTTCGTGCCGTTCGCAAGCGGTGAATCAACAGCTACAATCATCGTTGTCGTGTAATCGCCAGTAGCAACAGCGCCCATATCCCATACCACGGCGTTTGTTACCGCATCGTAGACGCCTGGATCAGACGCTGACACAAAGGTTGTGTCAGCAGGGATTTCATCGGTGAGGATGACGTTAGTTACTCCATCGTTCTCGACGGCCCAGTTAAGTGTGTAGGTGATGTTTTCACCAGCTGCAACAGGGCTTGGAGAACAAAGTTTGTCGAGTGTAACGTCCCATTCACCGCAATCACGATTTGGGGAAAGGTCATAGAGGATAGGACTGACCCCACCTTCACCTCGTTCAAAGCTGACGACAATCTTGAGGTAGCGAGCTGTCAGGGATGAGAGGTCTTGGCCGCTCGTGATGACTTGTGGGGCGCCGAATGTCACGCCATCCTCACTGGTTGCCACGGAGACGGTTAGGTCGCCGTCACTCGGGACATCCGCAGTCCAGGTGATATCTTTCCAAGGGAAGCCGGACACTTCACCGTCATGGATGACTGTCCATGTGCCGCTTTCAGCTTTGCCCGAGAGTGTGCTGCCAGTCATGTCAGAATAGTTGTAAGGGCTACCACCGAGACCTACGCTGGTGAAATCAACTTCGCCGACATTCGTGACGGCGTCAGCGCCGATTGGTCCAGCGTTCGGGTCGATACGGGACACCGTTCCGCTATTGTAGTTGGTCGACCAGATTTTCCCATTCACATCAACTGCCACACCTGTCGGACCGGAGCCTACCGTTACATTGCCGATGAAGGTACCATCATTCAAGATATGACCAACAGTGTTTTGAGGGCCAAGAATCGAGTGTCAACGACGCAGCCCTGTGCATAGTAATTGCCATGGCCGAACGTTCCCTGTAGAACTCCGCTCGAATTAAACTTCCTGATTTGATCTCCAGAGAGCGAGGTGTCCCAGACATTTCCCTGACTGTCGATACAGAGCCCATAACTATCATGGCTGTATCCAGTCCAGTTGCCACCGTTCGGACCAGTGAGCGGATTTGCCGTATCCCACCGCAAGAGTGATCTGGCCGACCAGATGACACCGTTTTTATCGATGAGACCACCGTAACCACCGTAACCGACGCTCGATTCACTACGAATAATAGTACCGGAGTTAGGCACATTCCATTTCCCGCCCTTCACGAGATCAAAGTTTCTTGAATAAAGGCCTGCCACCCAGATATTATTGCTGGCATCGACTGAAATATGTCGTGTGCCGCTGGAGTTAGACATTTTGACGTAATGTACGATGCATTCGTCATCCGCCGTACTTACGTTACGATCACCGGACGCATCGGCCCATGCCCCAATATCGTCTTGAGCAGAAGAGGTATCAATCACACCGTTGCCATTTCGGTCTTCGCATTGGCCGTTTTCTACTAGGCCAATGTGAATAATTGATCCCGCGCCTTCAAAGACATTACTTCGGTTGGAGAGCCAGACGCTGCCGTCTTTGTCCACCGTGGTACGCGAAGGATCACCATTGCCGTGGCTCGCTGGCGATGTTTTGTACTCACCTTCGATCGCGCCGCTGTCAGTATTGATTTTCACAACTGTTCCTTTTGTAGAAACAGCCACCCAGATGAAATTAAAAGCATTGACCTGATCGCTCAATTGGAGCTGGTCACTCGGTGTGTGGACGACGTTGATGAGTGAACCTTCGTCAAATTCAGCATCGACGGTATAGGTGCCTGAACCAGTACAGATCGGTTCGATGGCGCATATGGCGCTGCAGCCGTCGCCGATATCGGCATTACCATCGTCACACTGCTCGCTGCCATTTACTTTTCCGTCCCCGCAGAATTCCGTCGGCTCACAGGAATTCCATGTGCACTTGCTTTCAGATTGGTCGCCCATGTCGCACGACTGAGTTCCGGCATATCCGTCTTCCGTTCTGCATACCTGCGGGTCGTTCCAGTCGCATTGCTCTGATTCCTGATTTACTTCTTCATCACCACAGTAGGGGATGTACTCCAATGTGCAGTCATCTGCGCATTGGTAGTGGTCGGGAGCTGACCCGTCGCACTCCTCAGATTCTTGATTGACCACATCGTCACCGCATGATGGGTCAAACGGTTCCTGCACATCGCCAGTGACACTGTAATTGTCGTTCTTGTTATCAAAATTCACTTTGTAGACACCATTATCGTTGCCAATGGTGTATGCATCAAAACAGAACGCACCGCTCCCATCAATAGTTTGCGTACCGAAAGCGACCTCACCAGTTGGGTTTGCTGACGGCTGTCCAGTGATATCCCAGTTGTACTCTTCAGCAGCAAAGTTGGCGCCATTAATGAATACGTGGTCACCAATAGCATAATGATTAATATTTTGGGGGTCTCCGCATGAACCGGTCGTTGTCCAAATAGCACCCGCTCCGCTAGCGGTAGTACTATTTGATGCCACAAAGAGTCCTATTCCCGCTAGGACTACAATGGTTATCATCATCACTCCAAGGTTGATATGCCGATTGATTCTTCTTATTACGCTCATATGGTAGTAATCATATTAAATAATTTTTTTATTTCGTACTTTTGATTTAGTTTTATGACAGTAGAAAAAACGTTTTTTATCCCAATGCATATCCCTCTGTCTAGGGGTATTATTAGGGTAATTGCTAAAGTGTTGACATTAGAACACTGATTAGTTAAAGGTCATCGTCTGGTGTGGAAACGTAACTCCCGGATACATTTAGTAAGACAGGTATAAACGGCACTGGTCTTATTGTTAAGGCCCGTAACGAAGCTAGTGTACAGTTAAGTAGGAATGATTGTCAATAACAGAAGTGTGGATTCCTAAAAGGGCCTGCCTATGGCAGACCCTTTTCAAATTCTACGCTTCTTTCCGTGCTACCCAGAGGGTTCCAGTGGCAAAGAGGACTACAAGTGCTATGAAGAGGATGAATCCGAGCTCTAGCATGCTTGCGCCGGTGACCGGAAGCTTTTCCCCGAGCACTTTCGGAACGCGGACTTCCAGAGGAACTTTCGCTATCACGTTCGGGTTGTTGTCAGCCCAGGTGACGGCGAGGTTCTCATAGGCACCCGCTTTCACGTCCTTGTTGATGACCACCTCATAGGCGACCTCGCGCTTCTCTCCCGGAAGGAGATTGCCGAGTGACCACGTCTTTGAGTTCGTCGAGTCTTTGAATGAGAATCCAGCGGGCAGAATATCCTGCAACATCACATTTTCGGCTTCGCCGTCGCCGAGGTTCTCTATCACCACCGTGTACGTCACCGTGTTGCCGGGATTGGCGAACGCGACACTTACCGTCTTGCTGATAGCGAGATCAGGGGTTTTCTCTCCCAGTATTTGCGGGATGATAACCTCGACAGGAGCCTTGGCTGTCACGTCAGGGTAGTTGTCCGATGAGGCTGTCGCGAGGTTCTCATGGATTCCAGCCGTGGCATCCTGACCGACAGTAACTTCATAGGTAGTGGAGACGCTCGCATCCGGGGCTATTTCACCGAGGTTGAATGTCTTTGTTGCCTCGCCGGTATCAGCGAAGGTAAATCCATTCGGCAGTGTATCAGTGATCACTACGTTGTGTGCGGTGTCATCTCCCGTGTTGGTCACGACCACCGTATAGGTGAGCGTGGCGCCGGGGTTCACTTTCTGCTTGTCGACGAGCTTAGTGATTTCGAGGACAGGGCCGGACTGGACGGTGACGAGTGCGGTGGCAGAAACTGCCGGATCCGTTTCGTCAGAATCCAATGTCGCGGTATTAGTGATAACCGTTCCATCGGCAAGTGGGGTTTCCGCCAGGACAGTCATCATGACCTGCCCGGCATCGCCAGGATTATGATTGCCAAGGTTCCAAGTTACGATGTTCGTAACACTGTCATATGTACCGCCATTGTCAGCGGAAACAAACATTGCGTTATCAGGAATCGGGTCGACGAGCGTGAGGTTGGTGATAGGGCTCGTGCCGCCGACTGACCAGTTCATCGTGAAGACGATTTCATCAGCAGGATTGACGACCGGTTTGTCAGCTTCTTTTGTGAGACCGATGACTGCTTCAGACTCGACCGTAGTGGTCGTGGTATCGTCGTCACAGTGTTCGATAACTTCTTCTTCGGTAAAGGTGTCGGTGCTGCCGCAGATCTCACCGGTGTTGGTGATGACTGTGCCGTCAACGATTGGCGTGTTGATAGTAACCGTCATGGTTACTTGGCCGGACTCGCCGGGGTTTTTTGCACCGAGGTTCCATGTTACGACACCGAGCGATTCAGTCCCGCTGTTGTCGGCTGAGACAAACGCGGTATTCGCAGGAACGGCATCAGTGATGATTACTTCATCGACCGGTGAGTTGCCTGTGATTTCCCATGAGAGGGTGTAGACGATGTCCGAGCCAGCTTCAGCCGTTTCTGGACCTGTCTTGTCGATTGAGACTGTGAAGTCTGATTCGACTGTCGTAGTCGTATCATCCTCGTCACAGTGCTCGATGATTTCTTCTTCCGTGAATGATTCAGCCGAACCGCAGATTTCGCCGGTGTTGAGTACTTCAGTTCCGTTGTATTGCGGCGCGGTGACATTCACCGTCATGGTGACAGAACCGCTATCACCGGGGTTTGCTGAACCAAGGTCCCACGTGACTACGCCAGCTGTTTCAGTCCCGCCGTTGTCGGCTGAGACGAACGTGGTGTCCGTCGGAACATTGTCGGTGATGATAAGGTTGTCTATAGGTGAATTGCCAGTTACTTCCCATGAGAGGGTGTAGGTGACGTCTGCTCCTGCTTCTGCTGTTTCAGGACCAGTCTTTTCGATATCCACAGTGAAGTCAGATTCGACTTCCGTCGTTGTTGAATCGTCATCACATTTCTCGGTGGGCTCTTCTTCAGCTTCCGCAGCGACGACGAGTTCGCCCTCACCGCAGATTTCAGCTTCGTTTTCAATTTCGGTGCCGTTGTAGAGCGGTGAGTCGATTGCGACGATGAATGAGACGGTTCCATTGGCATCAGGCGTCTTCATGCCGAGATCCCAGCTAACCGTATTGGTCCCACTGTCGTAGGTCCCGCCGTTGTCAGCGGAGACGAACGTGGTGTCGGCAGGGAGCTCATCGGTAATCATGACGTTCGATACGTCAGTATTGCCCGTGACGCTCCAGTCGAGCGTATAGGTGAGCTGGTCACCCGCCAGGACTGTTTCGTCAGCAGATTTATCGATTATTAGATCAAATTCATTCAACTGGTTCATGAAGTCGCGTTGTTCATCGGCTCCTGAGGTAATGCCGATGCCAGTGTATTCACCTGATGCAGGATCAATGGCTGTCCAGCCGTATTGGAGTTTTTCGGCTACTGAATACTCGCCAGCCGTCAGGCCATCGAATTCGTAGTAGCCGTTTTCATCAGTGTAGTCGATGTGGCAATCCACTCCGAAGTCCACATCCTCTCCTTCCTCATCGATGGAACCGCCGGAAAGGCAGATCTTCCAGTCGCTGAGGGGGTTTTCTTGCGCATTGAGTTTGTAGCCGTAGATTGAACCGAGCTTGAAGTTGCCGAAGTTGAACGTTTCATCCTGTCCTGAAGCAGCGCTGAAATTGTAGCTTCCTTCAGCAGGGTAGGTTTGGATCCAGTCGCTGTTAGTGTTTTCAGTGATGTCGTAATTTCCTGGTCCAACGTTTGCGTAAGTGACGCAGCCATTTTCGCTAGTCACTCGCTGATCATCATTGAGGTTTACATTCCAACCATCCTCATATGGCGGTTCATCGGTCAGGAAGCCGTCGCCGTTTACGTCGATGTACTTGCACACTGTAACGTCGATATTCTCGAAGTTCCCAAATGTGCTGTTTTCAGAGACGGTACCTGACACGATATTGACATCGTATGAGGCAGGGGATGTCGTGCGGGTCCATCCGGCAACGTTCTCTTCAGCGACAGCGAAGGTTCCAGCCTCGAGACCGGTAAATTCGTAGTAACCGTTTACATCAGTGTACACGAAGGCACTGTGCTGGCCAGTGAGATTCATCTGCCAGTTTTGGATAGGAGGTTCGCCATTATCCCATGTGCCGTTGCCATCCAGGTCGTTAAACTTGTAGCCCGAGATTTTTCCGAGTTGGAAGTTCGCGAAGTCGTATGTCACTTCATCACCGGAGACGGATGTGTAAAAGTAGACTCCACTTCCCGGCATGGTCTGTGACCAGCCGTCCTTCTGTTCTTCATCAATTTGGAAAGTTCCAGGACCGATATTTGTGAAGGTAGCGCAGCCGTCGTCGGTGTATTGCGGTACGCCGTGTACGCGCACTCTCCATCCGCCGTCGGCGGTGTAGAGCGGGTCGCCGTCAATGGCGCCATCGCCGTTGACATCAATATATTTGCAGACAGTGACGGTGGCGTATTCGAAGTTGCCGAAATTGGCCGTCGTTGTTTGTCCGTCCACCACAACTACGTTGTTGACGGGGTTGGGGGTCGTATTCGTCCAGTCGGCGGGAACAACTTCACTGGCGGAGTATGTGCCCGTCGGAACGTCATTGAATACGTAGTTGCCATTACCATCAGTGCTGGTTGTCCAGCCGTTGCTTAAATTGATAGTTACTCCAGGAACGCCAGGTTCTCCCGCATCCCATGTGCCGTCACCATTAGTGTCGTTGAACTTGGTGCCGTCGATGGTGCCGGTGTCGCGCGTGTTTTCTACAACGCATGTTCCGCCTTGCGCGCCCGTGTTCATCACAATCTGTCCATTAACCAGTGAGCATACTCCGGAAGCACCGGTAAGCGTGTAGAGATTGTCGTATGAGGACGATTCAGTCACGTCATACGTTTCATTTGTAAGCAGGGTAACAGCATCACCGTCGCCGAAACTGCCGGGAACGCCACCAATGGTGAAACTCCAGTCGTCTTCAGTGCCAGGGTCGCCACCTATAACCACTTTATCAAAAATAACGCGGGTCGTGTCGCGCACGTTTGTAAATGTGCAAACGAGCGATTCTTCGGCGTGAGTAAGTGTTACGTCGAATGATGTTCCCGCGCCCTGGGCGACGAGCTCATCTCCGTTGTAACAGACCCACGTCGTGGTGAAATTGTCGGCAGGATAATGTGTAGTGTCTTCCGCTATGGTGTAGAGGACATTGATATCGATTTCTTCTGTTTGCCCGCCCGGAAGCGCGGATCCACCGTTGATGTCCCATGACCAGTCAGCGGGGTTCTGTACGGGTTGACCATCTGGGTATTGGACGAATTTATTGACTGTGATATCCCCTGTGTAGCGGAAGTTGAAGATCGTGCACGTCTTGCTCTCGCCGTAACCGATTGAAATATTACCATCAACGTCGCAGTCGCCCTGGTAAACATAGCCATAGTTGGTCATGTCACCAGTTTCGACTACCTTGTAGTCGCCCGTTGGAAGAGCTGTGAGTACTCCGCTCTCGTTGCCAGGGAACGAAGCGACTTCGTTATCACCCTGTTTGATATGCATGGTCCAGTCGGAAGCGAGCAAATCGCCGCCCTCAACATGTTTGATAACGGTGAGGGAGCCAGTGTCGCGAACGTTTCTGAACTCACAAACGAGCCCATTGGTCGTCACATTTGCTTGTATTGAAGTGCCTGCGCCTTGCTGGCCATTGTTACACGTCCAACCGACAACGTGGTAGCCGGCCTGCTGGTCTTCAGAGATTGTGTGGGCGCCCGTCAGGACTACCTGTGAGGAACCCATCACGAAGTTCTGGTTGAATCCGTTCATGTCATATGTCCAGCCCTGTGGGTTCACGAGGTCGATGTCGCCATCGCCGTCAGTGTCCACTTTCTTGTTTACCGTAACGGATCCCGTGTCATGTGCATTGTGGAATTCGCACACCGTTTCTTGTCCACCTACCACTGCGGCATTTGTGCATGTGGTTGAGACTTGGTGGTAGTCGGTGAGATTGCTCTCTGTTACCGAATAATTTCCAGGAAGTAAGTTATTGAATACGACGTAGCTCTCACCTTGTGCAGGGGAGAGTGTCGTGTTGTTGGTGGTGAAGTCCCACATGTCAGGAGTCGCGTCACCTGTATCGACATACTTGATTACTTTCAGTGAACCCGTGTCAACTGCATTGTGAAACACACATGTTGCCTGTTGGTCGTTAGCGACGGCAACGTCAGTACATGTCGAAGAAACCTGATGGTATCCAGTTTCGTCGCTTTCGGTCACTGTGTATGAACCAGTCGGAAGATTATTGAATACGACATAGTCAGTTCCAGGTGCCGGCGTCTTCGTTCCATAACCGTTTATTGTGAAACTCCATTGGTCGGGCGTCAGATTTCCTGCATCGACGACTTTCGTCACTTGCAACGAACCGACGTCAATGCTATTCACGAACGTACAACTAATGGTTTCATCAGTACCCATCGTGAGGCCCGATATCGTTTTGGTGCCGAGATCGAAGGTTCCTACTTGCTGCACACCGTTGACGCATGATCCGTTTACGATATGTGTGTTTGGCTTCTGATTGAGTTCAGCCACGCTATATGTACCGTTTTCTACATCAAAAGTCAGAGCACCGGTGTCCGTGGTGGATTGGAACAATGGATTTGAGGGAGAGCCGTTAACATCAAAGTTCCATCCTTCCAGTGCAATATTCGGCTGAGAGCCGTCAAGGTCGATATCGCCGTCACCATCAGTGTCGAGCTGTTTTTGAACCAGAATTTTACCGCCACAAAGCTCATTTGCGAGATCGGAGAGTGCAGCTGCAAGTGTATCGAAATCTGCAAGGATAACATCCGCAGTTTCGTCAACTGTTGCAGGAGGCGCGACGTTCGAGCCGGAAATCGCTTTCAAATTTTCTACATCCAGGTCATCACCGATGCCGAGAGCTATGATTCGGGTGCCAGCTGCTTTGATAGCATTAGCTTCTTCAATGGCCGGAGGCATCGCAGCTGTTTCACCGTCGTAATTTCCTGGGTTTCCCCATGTATTGGCGTTTCCATCTGAGGCAAATACAACGAGGTTTGGTTTCGCGGGACGGGGATCAAAAGTTGATGCCGCTTTTGCCAGCGCGTCATCCCAGTTGGTTGTGCCGCCGCTCACAGCATTGCCTATCGTGTTTTTAATAGTTGTTGCATTTCCAGAGAATGCTAGTTCCACCGAAGCGACAGAATCAAACTCCGTGACGCTGAACTGTGTCGGAGTACCCGGAAGAAACGCGTCAACAAATCCTTTGAACGCATTCTTCATTTGAGTGAGCTCGGTACTGTCGATCGATCCCGAGCTGTCTATAACGAGGGCAATGTCGAGACCGCAGGCTTGGCCGAGCGGGGGATTAGTAACATTGTATGTAACCTCGATGTCTGTATCAGATCGGCGGCTGTTGCTCTGTACTTTTGCCATATTCTCGAGCAGCGTACTCGGGGAAGTCAGATCATTGCGTATGACTGTATCAAAACTGAAACTTTCAGATGCACCGCCGCCTGACAGAAGTGCGAGATTGAGCGTAAGCGTATCATTCACTTGTCCGTCAGAGGAACCGTTACCCCATGCACCAGTGAATGAGTTGGCGTTACTATCGGTATTGAGATTCAACACGCTTGTCCAGTTGCTGTATTGGCTGGTGGGGTTCACGTTTTGATTGCCACGGAAAAGTGATGGATGGTCCTGCAATCTCTGACTTGACCCTGATAAGCTCAACTCCGGCACTGCACCCGCCAGATGCCGTAAGAGTCTGGCCGGATGCCACTACTAATCCAGTATTGTAAT
>Ga0076152_112_pt1 | contig 42441 bp, 44 predicted proteins | sample RifGroC2_FD_68173 | JGI IMG/M metagenome (GOLD analysis project Ga0076152, IMG submission 68173) | Parcubacteria bacterium GW2011_GWC2_49_9 | reverse complement strand
GGGGGGTAAGATAGTTTTCACTTGATACGACGGGCTTGCTCGTTGCCCTTTCAATGTTTTTTCTCGCGCTTCCGGCAATCCTTCCTCCCTGTCTAGCAATTTGCACGTGTCCCTGAACACCGTTTGGCGTTGTACTTTTAATAATTTCATGAGTCGCCTGTTCACCCAAAGTGGTCAGGGTTAATTCAATGGGCGTCATATTATCTCTCAAACTTTGGGTCTTTTTTAACCCTTTGTATTCCTTCAGTTGAGTTGTAGTCTTATCAAAAGTCTCAGTGGAGATAGCATCCGTCAGGATACCAATGTAGTTTACTACACCTTGTTTTTCCCATTCACTAGTGAGTAGCAGTCGGCTCGCCCTATTTCTAAGTCTAGCCTCAATCCATTCCTCGTCGTACCCCTTTGCCTTATATAGGGCGATTGCTCGCTTTACCGCAAGCTCTGGATCGTGTATTTCTTGCAGGCGTTCAAAACCGACTTTCGCCAGCCACCTCTTAAATGGCTCAGCTCTCTTGGAAGGTACGGACTGTATTATTCTAAATATTCCTTCAATATTGATAAATGTCATCTCCTGAGTACCCCCATTAGTCCCAAAAGGAAGGGTCCGCGTAATTTCCGCCCACCTACCTTTCAAGCCATGATCCCTCGATCTCAGGTCTCTAGAATAACGATTTCCATCTGGGGTATCCACTAGGGCCTCCAAGACGTCTTTTACTGAAAACCACCATTCTTTTTCGTGAAATACCTTACGTACCTCACTTTTCTTGAAGGTATCTATTTGTGATTCTCCTTCTGCTGGTAGATGAGACTGACTTGCTTGTTTGATAGCCATAGCGACTAAATGATATACCATTTCCGCGGACCTCACAATCATATTTCTATTTCGCAGTTAAGAATGTTTTGTAATACGGAATACACTAAGTAAATGCCTAGGAAAATTTGCTCAAAACTTGTTGGTCTGTACTTGTGCGAACTAATCTCAGAGAAAAGGGGTATATGGGGGATCTTTTGTAATAGACTTTAAATGGTGGTCAAAGATACTACATTTTGGATACACCCACCCCCTCTGGTACACCGCCCCATCGTCCTATATGCTTTTTATGGTCTTGTTTAAGTTACTCGGCAGCCTTTTTACCAGCCGGAAGGGAATACTGACTATATTACGTCCATAACTTAAGGATGTTGTGACAGCCGGCGGCAGCGATTTCGAGAGCCCGCTTCGCGTGTTCCTGGCCTCGAACGTCAGCGAAGTCAGCTGCCGCAATATGAACTGGTGACTTATTAAAAGTACCGCGTCTTCCGCGCCATGGTGCAATTTTTTTCGTTTCACGGACATGGTGCACCAGATGAGAGAGCGAACTGATTGGCAAGACGCGAACACCGCGTATCATTGCTGCTTCGGGAGCATTCCTGTCTGGTACGAATAGTTCTTTGATACCTTTTCGTTTCGCAAGTAACGCGATTGATAAGACGCCTTTGCATGACCTAACAGACCCATCAAGTGCGAGTTCTCCGACTACTATCCGAGATTCCCACCCTTCGTCAGGTAGGACACCTTCGGCTACCAATACTGCCACTGCTATAGGGACGTCGTAGTGCGATCCCTCTTTCCGGGTATCAGCCGGAGCGAGATTTACTGTGATGCGGGTTCGCGGGAATGGCAAACCAGAATTGGTGATCGCAGAACGAATTCGTTCACGTGCCTCTTGGACCGCACTATCCGGCAAGCCAACAATCGTGCATTTTGGTAAATCATGCAGAATATCCGCCTCGACATATACTTCTTGAGCGTCAATGCCAACAAGCGTTGCCGAAAGAATTGATACTTTCATACATCGTAGAAAATAGAAATACACTGCGCTCACATCGTATGAGCGCTTCTCAAGAAAATCAGGAAAAATGGTGCTATGCTTTCAACTGTCGCCGGGAGTGCGCGAGATATCCTCCTATCGCGATGGCGGCGCCAACGGCAATCATGATATCGGCAATATTCATAGCGGGTCCGGCTAGTGGCTGAAGAAAATCAGTGACAACCCCGTCCAATATCCTATCGAGAAAATTAGAGAACGCTCCAAGCCATATGAGCATCCATCCTGCCTCTATGAGTATCTGTTTTTTTTGAAAACTCGCTGCCAGTAGCGCCATCACGATTATCAGTGCGATAGATGATGCTATGAGCGCCCATGTTCCAGAAAAAGGGATGCCCCAAGCTATGCCCGAATTTTCAACGTGGGTAAAAACAAGTACATCACCGAATACCTGGTGGTCTGCGCTGAAATTCCGGGAAAAGATTTTTAGTAGTCGATCGATGCCAAAAAGCAGGATTCCGGCACCATATAGTGTGATCCGTCGCATAGGTGTCGATACTCATCCGCAGAGTTTTCGGCTAAACTGTTGCGCTATTTGTTCTACAGTCTGTATGCTGAGTTGCAGCGGGAAAGACTTCCAAGCGTTTTTGCTCAATGTCGCGTCCACAGACAGAACAAACCCCATAGGTACCTGCAGCAATTTTTTCTAATGCAATCTTAATTTCACCGAGACTCGCCTGTAAATTTTGTTCCAAGGAAAGATTCTCCTGGTAGGTAGCGACTTCGGAGGCATTCTCATCTTCCTTTGTACCGACTTCCATCCATTCGACTCCCTCTGAACCATTCTTTGGACGATTGTGACCTTGTAAATCCGCTATTTGTTTTTCAAGCCGACTTGACTCCTCGGACAATTTCTTCTTGACTGTTTCGATGAGTTTTTTGTTCATATATGAAATATCTTTATGTGAAGGCGAAATAGCCCCAGTCGTTGTGCACGGGCCTTCATGCTTGGTTTAAATATACCTTAAAAACCTTGCGTGTAGATGTACTATAGCATACGGTTACATCATTGTACAAGGGGGTTTACAAACACCAAACCGCCCCTGTCCAGAAAGATAGGGGCGGTGAAAAAACCAACCAATAGGGAATTTCTAATAAGCGGGGTAGATGTTTAAACCGCCGCGAAAACCCGCATGGTGCGTCAAGAACTGCGAGAGCGCGGTGCCATTCTGGTTGAATGTCCTCACCTGCGGCCCCATGCCTGCACCTGGAGCAGTTACAATTTCGCTGGTACCATCACCATTTAAGTCGGCAACAAATGAGGTAAAGCTACCACGTAAGGTGGGGGCATACGCGAAGAACTGCGCCTTGACCGTGCCATCGCTATTGAAGGTTCGCACCTGGGGGCCTGCGTTGCTTTGGGGTGATACTACAATGTCATTGGACCCATCATTATCGACATCGCCTACGGACACATTTACTCCCCCGCGGAATGTTGATGCGAAAGCAAAGAAGCGAAGGATGGAAGTTCCGTTCGAATCAAAGACAGAGACCTGCGGACCATGACCTGCCTGTGGCACTACTACAATATCAGTTTTGCCATCACCGTTGACGTCACCGGTGGTGACATGATATCCGCCTCGCAGATTTGAAGCATAGGCATTAAAGCGTGTCAGGATGTCCCCTGTCTTACCATCCATGACCACGACTTCTGGACCGCCATTTGATTCTGGAACAGTGACAATGTCGGCATCACCATCACCATCTACATCTCCCGTTGTGACCATGACTCCGCCCTGAAATGCTGTATTGTACACAAAGGCCTGTGTCAACACATTACCGTCGCCATCGAATACTCGAACCTGAGGTCCGGCACCTGCCATACTGGATACAACTATTTCGTCTTTTCCGTCGCCATTTACATCCGCCGCTGTCACATGCACGCCATTTCGTAAGTGGCTCGGGAAAGCAAAGAACTGAGACAATACATGGCCGCTCTTGTCAAACACGCGCACTTGCGGGGCAGCGCCCGATCCAGGAGCCGTGATGATCTCTTTTGTTCCGTCGCCATCGACGTCGGCTGTCACAGTCTCCATACCGATACGAAGCGCGGTGCTGTAGGCGAAGAAATTTGCCAACATATTGCCATTTTCATCGGAGAGAATGATTTGCGGACCTCCCTGTGAAGCAGGGGTCGCGATGATATCCGCCGGGCCCAGTGAACCGCCAAGTGCCGCTTCATCAGACACAACTGCGAATTTCGTGAAGTGATTCGTCTGGATGGTAATCGTGTTATTATCGATGTCCTGGATGATCCCAATCGGATCCCTATACGTGTTACTGCTCTCATCGAAGTACTGCGCCGCTAACCCACCCTCAGTAAGCCCTAACGCTTCCAGCTGTTCATCCGTGTATATGAAGCTGATGGTGACGTTCGAGTTAAAGGTGGTAATGGCGTTGTTGTCCGCGTCAAGCGCCTGTAAATCATATCCTACGCCGAACGGTTGACTAGTCTTCGTGCGGAAGAGATCGACTGTCGGCGTAGCAGTCACAGTCACGTTACTGCCCGATTGGCCGAGCGCTCCAGCTGGGATGTTGATTCTCGTACCATTCTCAAGTGAAATCGTCTGAACAGTGCCGGCATCGAATGTCGTCGTAACTGCCGGTGGAACCGTAAAGAGCGACTCATCGAGATTGAAGTCTTGGCTCAGCTCTTCTTGGTCAGTGACGGTGATCAGGACTTCTTCTGATTGATAGAATGTTTCGCCATCGAAGCTGTCGGCTCCACAATGCCAGGTGCCTGCCCGATAGTTCACACTGTACGATCCGCCAAAATCAACCGGCCCACCGGTAAACCCGCCGTTCTCCTCCCAGCAGTGGACAAATCCGTGGTTGACTGGTGCGCCAGCGCCTCCGCCGATGCGGACTGTGCCCGTCATAGTTCCGAGTGCTCGCTCAAGCTGGAGAGTTACACTCGCTGAATCCTGTCCGTTCATGTCGACTCTCTGGAAGTCTGGTGGCATGAATTCGCTCTCGGGTGGTAGACCCGCGCCAATCTCGTAGAGATGGCCAGTAAGCACGTTGAGTGTGAACGTCCCATCAGGATCCGTCTTTGTGTCTGCATGTAGCTCATTAGCGAAGTCTTCGGCCTTGGGTCCTCCGTCACCACCAAGCTCTGGCCAGTTACCGCCAAAAACCCAAGCATCAACTCCATTACCGTTTGGATCAATGACGCGACCGGTGACCGTGGCGTCAGCTTTGTTGACAGTGATATTCATCGTCGTGACGCCTGACTCGATATTGATCGGTTCAGGGCTTGAGGGCTTCATCATGTACCCGTTTTGCGGATCTATCCAGTAGCCCATGTGGTACCCATCACCTGAAAGCAAACTTACGCTGTAGGTGCAGTCTGGATGAATTTCCCCTCCGCGCCACGATCCCTCGCGATCGAAGTGGATATCACCAAACCATCCAAACGGCGAGACGCATGAATCGATAGGATCGCCATTCTGATCGAGAAGTTTCCCTTTAACTGTTGCATCATTTTTCTTTAATACAATATTCTTCGTAGACGTTGTATTTGAGAAGACGGCTACGTTTTGATTCGCCTGAGGAGAAAACTCTGAGTTCGGTGGCGTATGAACGGCTAATGCATACGTGGATGCCACTGAGGAAGGAACATAGATGGTAAATTGACCAGATTGGCAATCGACTGAAGCTCCATAGCCAGGACCAAATCCAAAGTCAGAGGCACCCGTATTCGGACGTGCTTCCGCCCATCCGCAAAAACCCGTGACAACGTTACCCCCTGTGTCCACGACGAATCCAGTGATGGTGGCATCGGCAAATGTGAGTTCAAGGGTACCGACATTTTTTGCAGCAGTTTCGGTCTGAAGATCCACCTCGATCGGCTTACCGCCGTAGACGTATCTGACGTTCGACCCTTGGTCGATATTCACGCCCCACCGTCCTTCCGTCACTGCGAGGTTGAAGTTTCCGTTGCTATCACTCTGCGTATTACTCCAGCCCTGACCCTCAAACTTCCACGTATTCAATCGCACATTCGGAATACCTTCACCCTGTTCGTTGACTACTCTTCCGGTGATACGAGCGAGCTTTGCCTTCGCGGTGAGCGTACCAACATTCTTTGTCTGACCCTCACCGACAGTCACGTTCAGCTCATTGAAGTTCAACGTGTTATCCGGGGTCCAAACGAATAGTTTATATGTACCGGCGCTGACGTTAACACGGAACGTGCCGTCCGGATGCACTTGGGCGTTATTACCTATACCTTCCTGATTTCGTACGTCGACATTCGCATCACCAAGCGGCGTGCCGTCAGCGCGAACTACCCTTCCAACTACGGCAGCATCCGCGTTCTGCACTTTCAGGTTCAAGCTTTTATTCTCAACGGTTTGATTGAGGGCGAAGGTGACGCGTTGAGGTGGTCCGGAAAAGAACCAATCAGCAGGAGGCGCACCTGGAGCCATGTTCGGATTTACCATGATATTCCATGCACCGCCAGAGAGGGCGAGTTCGTACTCCCCTAGTGCGTTTGTCTGTGTGTTTGCCCATCCGGAGCCGCCTTCTTTATTTGCATTTACGGACGCGCCGGCAATTGCCTGACCGTTCGTTCGAGTAACCTTGCCCGAGACGAACTTCGTCGCGTTAATAAACGTGAGCATCTTGTTTACCACCGACCCGCCAACAGTCACTGTGCTCGGCTCGGGTGAGATGTAATTCGTTCCCCATGGCGGATTGACATCTATTTGGTACGTACCAGCGGGAAGTCCTCCGACACGAAACAGGCCGCTTTGGTCAGTGTTCGCCCCCTGGTTAACCGACCAATCTTGCGTATGTACATTCACCCATGCGTTCGGAACCGGCGTGCTGCCACCCGGCGCAAGTACCACACCCTGGACTTGAGGTATGGTCAGTTTAATCGTTCCAGCGTTCAGGAGAACTCCTGAAGTGACATTGACCGTCTTAGGGACATTCGAGGTAAAAGGTAACAACTCCGGCCGACAAACAATCGTGTAGCTACCTGACGGGATGGTCGGGAAACGGAAAACGCCGTTCTGATCAGTACTGGTGTTTTCATTCACGGTGTGATCCTGATTGGACATGTCACAGTTAATACGCTCTGGTTCAAATAATACTATCGGGTCGCCGAATGGATCTTTGATCGTTCCTGTCACATTGGGTGTTGTCAATTTGACTACGATGCCCGTTAGGGGCGTACCTGTATACGTCACAGTTTTTAACCCCTTCGTGTACGGAGAATCCTGCGGTGGTTGGGCTTCAATAATGAACGTACCGTCAGCTAAACCGCCAAATTTGAAATTTCCAAATTCGTCGGTATTCGTTCCAAGATTAAAACTCCAATCGTTGGTTCGTATCTGCACCCACGTTCCATTCGAAATCGGCGTCCCATTCGGTAGGGTCACCTGTCCAGTAATGCTTGGAGTTGTGAGCTTTATATTACTTAAATTTACATTTGTCGAGCCAACGGTAATGGAATAGGGCAGTGGACCAGCATAACCTCCTGTGCCGCCATAACTGATATTGACCATGTATTGTGCGGCTTGAACATTTGTAATAGTAAACGTGCCGTCCGATTGGATATTACCGCCACTTCCAGGTACGGGACCCTCGGGCTGTAAATTTATAAACCCCCCTGCTCCGCTTATGGAGGCCCCTGACGGACTCACGACCTTACCGGAGACAGTCACGCCACTTGCTTCGGCTGGCGCGATAGAAGCAATGGCGAGAAATGCAATCCCTGCTATCGCTATGAGCTGGATGATACGTCGGGTCATATTTTTTTAGTTAATGACTTTTTAATATTATGTGATAGTGATTCTCGAAAACCTAAAAAAGACCACGGTTTGTGGTCCTTGGGTCATCAAAAACAGGGATGAGATCCCCAAAACATGCCTCAATATCTTGATTTCTGTTTTTTTCTCCCATTTTTCGCGTCCCCTTAGGACAAACACTAAGAACGCTAACCAATGTATTATATCCTACAATACAACATTTGTCAAAGAAAAAAACTACTTATAGATTTTCTCCCGGGTCTTCATCGCCTCACTGATCCGCTTGATCGCAATAATATAGGCAGCCGTACGAAGATCCACCTCGTGCTTCCGGGCCGTCGCCCAAACTGTATCGAAGCTTTCTCTCATGAGTGGTTCAAGCTTTGCTATAACATCGTGGTTCTTCCAACGAGAGCCCTCACGGTTTTGTACCCATTCGAAGTAACTGCCGGAGACTCCCCCAGCATTGGCGAGGATATCGGGGACGACCGTAATTCCACGCTTAAACAGCTTCGTATCGGCATCAGGTGCCGTCGGCCCATTTGCCATTTCTACAATGATTTTTGCTTTGATTCTTCCGGCATTCACATTGGTAATTTGATTCTCCATCGCAGCTGGGATGAGAATATCACATGGCATTTCCAACAGCTGTTTGTTTGTAATGGTCTTATAATTTTCACAGTCACATACGGTCCCGACGCAATAGCAACCGTCGATTAAACCTTTTTCCTTTTTCGTCTTCATGACTACGGCTGGGTCCATATCTTTACCATTTACAGACACAATTCCCCCGCGAGAATCTGATATCGCCACAATTTTATATCCTGCGTCATGAAGAAGTTTCGCGGTATAATAGCCAACGTTACCAAAACCTTGGACAGCGATACGTATTTTCGATGGCGTAAGTTTGAGCTTTTTCACTAGCTCTTTAATAACGAAAACGCCGCCTTGCGCCGTAGAGTCTTCCCGGCCATCAAGGCCGCCGACTTCAATCGGTTTGCCGGTGAACGCTGCGGGCGTATGTTTGCCTGCAAGCTTCGAATACTCATCTACCATCCATCCCATCACTGTCGAATTCGTATACATATCAGGAGCAGGGACATCAACATCTGGACCGATGATCGGAAACATCTTTTGCACCCACCCGCGGCTTAAACGTTCGAGCTCTCCTGCGCTTAATCGGCGCGGATCCACCTTCACCCCACCCTTTCCTCCGCCAAAAGGAATGCCAACGACAGCACACTTGATAGTCATCCAGAATGCTAAAGCCTTCACCTCATCTAAATGCACCTGCGGATGGTATCTGATCCCGCCTTTAAACGGCCCGCGCGCATCGTTGTACTGCACACGGTACCCTAAAAAAACTTTCATTGATCCATCATCCATCGCAACCGGAATATTCACTTCAGCGAGTCGAGCCGGTTTTTTCAGTTGCTCGACAATGCCAGCGTCAATCTCGACATATTGTAATGCCTTCTCAAACTGCGCTAACGCGGACCTGAAAGGGGATCCAGCCATAGTAAGTAGTACTGATATGTTACACTCACCTTACTCCAAAACCTTATCCAGCGCTTCTGCAAGTTTTTCTTTTTCCGTCAGCCCCGTCGACTGCCACACCGGCTTCCCGCCTTTGAAAATAATCAGGGTTGGAATACTCATGATCCCGTACTGCTGGGGATATTGTGGATTCTGATCGACTTCCATAGAACCGATTTTTGCCTTTCCGGCATATTCTTTTGCTACTTCATCAACGATTGGACCTTGCATCTTGCACGGAGCACACCACTCAGCCCAGAAATCAACCAATACTGGCTGATTTGATTTGAGAACCTCCTGGTCAAAATTACTGTCGCTAAATTCTTGTGCTGACATATGCCCGTGTATAAGTTAATAATGGTATCGCAAAATATATTGTACTCGCTTCAGTGCGACTAGCACAAGTGTGCTAGTTATGTATATTTAAATAATGTAGCCGCTACCTCATTGAGTCGCTCGCGATCCTTGGCGTTCGGGGACTTCAAACAGGAACGAGTCTCGTCTTGCAGCATCAAGATAGCCGTTTGTTCGATAGAGGATTTTGCCGCCATCAGTTGCATCATCACGTCGGTGCATGATTTTTGTTCCGACAACATACGTTCCACGGCCTGAAGCTGGCCCTGGGTGCGGTGAAGTCTATTTACAATGTCTTTCGTGGTACTCATATACCCTATGGGGGTATATTAGCATAGCAAAAATCGGGCGTCAAGGTCCTGTGTTCTACGTAGAACACCTTGGTAACCGTGCTTACAAACAACTAAAGTACGACAGTCTTATGTCCCCTTTTTCTTCTCGGCCTTTGACTGCCCCCACATATACCAGAACCACGTCCGATAGCTCTCGGCAAGATTTTTGCTGTGGATGACAAAATACACCACATCATCCGGGAGTTTCATAATTGATAAACCAGTATAGGTAACCACATAATCACCAAATATGTGTATCGCGGAGGTCGTCGAGTACCCTGGTGGAAGGAATCGATACTGGAGTTTCCCCTCGAACTCCGAAAAAAACTTGGGCCGCGCTTGCTTAAGGTCAAAGTCAAAAAGCTGGATAAACTTTATGTTTTTTCGGTTGGCTTCCTTGAAAAAAGCTTTTCTGCTGGCATCGATGCGAGGGTCGTACCAGCCACCTTTCGCGCCAATAAAAAAGCTGTCCTGCCCTACACGTATGACATCACGAAAAATATTTTTTTGTCCTTCGTGGCCCCGATAGATGTATGCCTCCTGCGGTGCAAACCGCTCACTGAACTTCCTTTTCAGGTCGGGTAATACTTCTTTCAGCTTTTGCTCGCGTTCGGCAAAGAGCTCTAGCAGCTTGTCAGGATCGACGGCGTTATACCGGTTTTCTGTGTGAGAAAAGATCTGGAAGCATAGCCCCTTTTCGATCAAGCGTTCAATCGCATCGTATGCGTTGCGGCGGTGTATTTTTGCTGCAACGGCAATTTCGCTAATTGTGGATTCGCCGCGTTCAACGAGTGATTCGTACATCTTTGCCTCGTTGGGACTTAAACCGAGTCCTTCAAATATTTCCTGGTACATATTATGTGGTGATGAGTAGCACCAAATGGTGGTGTTGGCCACTCATTTACAATAGTATAGCATTGGCTGTTAACAGTCAAACACTACAAATGGATCTTTAACAGAGGAGTTAGTTATGAGCAAAGATAAGGATTACGCATTCCAAGCCATTCTCCAGCACCATGGATACAGCCTTAATGAGATCAAGACCATCATTAAGGCGTTGCAAAACGTCACCTACATCGGAAAAATCTTCGTGGAAAGCGTCATCATAGCAGCGAAGAGAAAAGGCGTGCCATTTCAAAAAGTTTCTCGGGCCTTAAAACGGCAGAGTTCAATTTGGAGTAAGAATGAACTCGCGAGAAATGATCCGAATGGGATCGGTGGAGACGTATTTATGCATTCACTGTCTGTCATGTGCGATGAACTTGGTATCAAGTTCTCGAGCCTATTTACAAAGGGAAGCTCCGAAAGTCGTTCCCGATGCTAGCCCAAGGAGGTAATCAATGCGAAAGACAGCACTCACCGTAATGTTATTACTCATGACTTTTCACACAGCCCCAATCTTTGCAGCCGATTTCCAGGCACGTCTCTTGCTCCATAAGCAGGTCGTTTTCGAAGGAAGAAGCCTGGGAATCGCTGGCTGGTTCGTAGCACCGGACATCAGTACGACACGTCCGCTAAAAAACCTCTTTGTCGCTGGACCGTGCTATAAAGATGCACACTCATGGGCAGAGGTGATGCTAGGGGTAATGTTAACCTCAACATCACAGGGTGACACACTTATAAAGGCGTATGAGTTCGTTGGCGACGTAAGGGTTCAGTGTAAGAACATGAAATTCTTTGACGTCTTCGCTGAATTCTTCATACGTCCAAGCGACCCAGTGATGATCTGCGTTATCACTCGGCAAGTCGTAGCATTACATGGGCTTCCAGCGCTATCGGCTGGTATCGAATGGGACTGGTTCATAGAAAAAGAAATTCGAATCGGCCCACGACTGACGATGTCGTACAAGACCTTATCAATCACGGCAACCCGCCAGTACGCAGAACATCAAAACATCCTCCGGCTCTACTGCCTCGCTAACCTGTAATCGCACATTCGAAAAACCAGGGCTTCCTACAATGTAGGCGGCCCTTTTTCAATTGTTCCCCATCCGCTCGCCACTGATAGAATGTTCCACGTGGAACAATTGTGAGGTTGACCGTAACGGATTCGTACCTGCCTGATGGTAGGCCGATGACTTTTCCGCACCTTTCCTTATGGACCAAAGGGGACTCGAACCCCTGACCCCTTCCATGCCATGGAAGTGCTCTACCAACTGAGCTATTGGCCCAGAAAGAAAGGTGCGGGAAACTCTTTAAAAACTGGATCTCCTCAAACACTCACCTGTCGCCTTCGGTGACCGCTCCCGCCTCTTCGGCGGGTCGCCGACGAGGCAACTACCAAATGACTAGAGGCCTAGGTTTATATAGTACCAACTTACTGTTTACAAACTGAAGCCCTGGCAAAAGCTTGGTGGACCTAGGGAGAATCGAACTCCCGCCTCCGCAATGCGAATGCGGTGTCATGCCACTAGACCATAGGCCCATGTCCTCTGTTCTCGCCAGTTCCACCATTCGGCGGGATCTACTCCCCGCGGGCGCAGGGCTCCGAGAATTTATCCAAGTTTATCTGTTCCGTATTATCGGCGTTCCTGCCATTGCCCCTGCCCCTACCAGGAATTGAACCTGGATCCAGGGCTTAGGAGTCCCTTGTTCTATCCGTTAAACTATAGGGGCAAAGGTAGTGGCGGGTAGGTCCTTGGAGCTACAATGACACTTAGGGCACATAAAAATGTTCCATGTGGAACATTATCACGACAGTTATAAATAATAAAGTCAATTAATATATATAATTGCCTAAATTAACTTAATATTAGACAATCTTATGTGTCGCATAACTACTTAATCAAATTATCAAAGAGCCTAGGTGAGATAATATTCATGAAACCAGTATGTTGATCGTAAAAGTACAAAAAGGCAACAATGCCAAGTACTACCGCCATGATAATAGCGACCAAATGGAGGTCTTTCCGAATATAGCGAGATTCCATTTCCTGGAGTTCATCGTGCCGCTGTTGAATTACCATACGTCTTTGTGAAAAAAGTACTACAAGTGTACAGAAATTTATCTATTCGGGCAATTCGCTTTGACCAGGAAGAAGGAAAAGACTACAATATAAGACGCTTCATTATCAATAAACACAACACCTATGTTCGAAAAAGACGAGCAAAAAAGCCCTTCTCGGGAAGTAGAAACAATTATCGGACCTTCGGTAAAAGTCGAGGGGAACTTTAGCGGTGATGGCAATGTCATCGTTGATGGTTCGCTTCAGGGAACGCTGAAGACCCGCCACAACTTGCGCGTCGGCAAAGAAGCAAAGATAAAAGCTGATATCCAAGTGGCAAATTTGACTGTCGCCGGTGAAATCCGTGGGAACGTGAAAGTAAGTGAACGGACCGAACTTTCTGCCTCTGCAAAAGTTATTGGCAACCTGGAAACTAAAATACTTTCTGTAGAACCAGGGGCTGTATTGCAGGGTAAAGTGACGATGATGAATGAAATAAAGGAGTTCACCCCAGAAAAAAACGTCCAGAAATAAATCAGAGCTCATGTTTCGAGTGGTATGTATACCTATATTTACGATTCGTATTTGAATGATAAGAAGTATCAGAACGCACTCTTCCGTATAGAGTCGCGCCTGCTTGAGTTGGGTATCAACGGACGAATAGAGAAACTGACAATACTGAAAAGTCTGAAAGAACTTGTGGCTGATGCTGTTGATAGAAAAAGTGAGACACTTGTTATTGTGGGTAATGATGAAACCTTAACAAGGGCAATAAGCTTTTTACCTTCGCATAACACAATTGTTGGCATGATCCCAATGGGACCGAAAAATGAAATAGCCGAATTATTGGGCATACCGCAGGAAGTGGATGCTTGCGATACCGTTTCACGCAGGATTATTGAACACATTGATCTCGGAAAAGCAAACGGCCAGTATTTTTTGTCGAGGCTTGAGATCCCGGATATGACAAAGGTTAAGCTTGAATGTAACGGATACTCCATCTCAATGAGCCACAGTGGTGCGGCGTTTATTTGCAATATGGATCTCCAAAAAGGTCCAGTACGCTGTAACCCGCAGGACGGGGTTCTCGAGGCTGTTATCCAGCCCACTGAAGATCATAGGTCTTTTACTGAGGTATTTAAGAAAAAATTCTCACACTCAAGCGTTTTTCCAATTACGAGCGCATTTTTACGGGGATTTGGAGAAAATGTGCCCGTGCTGGCAGACGGATATACCACGTTAAAAACACCAGTAGTAATTGAAATCGCCCCGAAGCAACTGCAAATTATCGTTGGTGGCCGACGATCTTTTAGCTAGTATCGACGGCAACATATTTTATTCTAGCCGTTTCGTGGAGGAAACGAATTTTTCGTTATAAAAGAGTTGACCCCGTTAGAAAATTTATTGAAATGGTTAATTCGGGATTAAACGTTTTTTCGATCGCAATACTTTAAAGAAGGCACGTCCAAGATTCAGAAAATTTTCTGACAAGGTTGACGAACGACTCTTCATTCAGTACACTATACTACGTTTACTTTAGCCGATAACGCAGCGAGCACATGAACGTCACTGAGTTGGCCCGCCAATTAAAAATTCCGACAACTGCTTTGAAAGACCTGATTCCAAAGCTTGGTTTCGATGTTGGTCGAAAGGCAATTAAAATTGACACACGGGTTGCTGAACAAATAATGGAAAAAATAAAAGCGCAACCAGGACTCTTGGAACGAATACGGCGTGGTAAACCAATACCTGTTGAAATAACGGAGGATCACCCGCAAGCGTCGTCAACTGAAAAACGAATACTTGTACTGCCTCAGAAAATTGCTGTTCGTGATTTTGCCGACCAGCTTGGAATGCCAGACTTGCGTCGCTCAATGAGCACATTGACTTCGAAACAGCATCGATCATCGCTGAAGATCTCGGTTATAACGCAACATTGAATGAAACAGCGAGCACACTAGAGGAGACTACCGTTGAGAGCATTCTTGAAAAAGAAAAACAAGGTTCCCTGTCTGCTCGACCCCCCGTGATTGTTGTTATGGGACATGTTGACCACGGAAAAACCAAGCTGCTCGATGCGATCAGAAAAACAGATGTCGTTGCTCAAGAAGCGGGTAGTATCACCCAACATATCGGCGCATATCAGGTAGTATACAAAAACACCCCCATCACTTTCATCGACACTCCTGGACATGAGGCATTTACTACCATGCGCTCACGCGGTGCGCGCGTCGCAGACATAGCTATACTTGTCGTAGCAGCCGATGAGGGCATCAAACCTCAAACAGAGGAAGCAATCACGATTATCCAAAATTCCAAATTGCCCTTCGTGGTCGCAATAAATAAAATAGATAAAGAAAATGCCGATATTGAGAGAGTAAAGCAGCAGCTGGCGACAAAAGACCTACTCACAGAAGATTGGGGTGGAAAAGTCATTACGGCACCTATTTCAGCGAAGCAGGGGATGGGTATCGATCAACTTCTAGATACGATCCTCCTTGTCGCTGAGCTCGAAAAAGAGGAAATTGTGGCAAATCGACACGGTCGCGCAGTCGGTACCATTATTGAATCACACATAGATAAAGGTGAGGGGCCTGTCGCAACGGTACTCGTCCAGTCCGGTACTCTCCGAACGGGCAACCTCGTCAGTATTGGAACTATTAGCGGAAAAATCAAAAACATGAGGGACTATCGCGGTACAGAAGTGACCGAAGCCGGCCCATCGATGCCAGTAAAAATATTAGGACTGAAAAGTTCTTCATCCGTCGGTGATATTCTTCAAGTACATCCCGATTTGAAAGCGTTGAAAGGACATATGAAAGGATATGAGGAGCAGAAACGCATCTACGAGGCATCGCTCACTAATTCATTGGAAAAAGAAGATGGTATCGAAAAACTTGCGGTGATTTTGAAGACAGACACATTGGGTTCGCAGGAAGCTATTTTGCAATCACTCGAACGTTTGTCACTGCCAGATTTTAAAATCGCCATCGCAAAAAAAGCATTAGGGAATGTGGCAGACTCGGATATTGAGGCGGCGGAAGCTACCGGTGCCATCATATATGGTTTTAACGTGAAGACCAACCTGTCAGTTGAGCAATCGGCGAAGGAACGAGGGGTTAAGGTAAAATTGTACAACATCATCTACGAATTAACAGACGATGTCCAACAGGAGGCTGAAAAGATTCTCTCGCCTGAAATAGTGCGGACTGAGGAAGGACGTATCAAGGTGCTGGCCATTTTCAGGACAGAAAAGAATTCGATGATTATAGGTGGTACAGTTACAAAAGGACGGGCGCTCGAAGGTGCACAGACGCGAGTATTGAGAAACCAGCAACCGGTCGGCCACGGTAAGCTAGCAAGTTTGCAGGCGGGGAAACAGTCAGTGCGTGAAGTGGTAGCAGTGAATGACTGCGGGGTGCAATTCTCAGGAAAAGCAGTAGTAAAAGTCGGTGATATCCTCGAAATGTATACTGAAGAAAAACGCTACCGAAAACTTTCCGCCCGATAACGAGCGACTTATGCCGGTAGACCGCATGGATCGCATCAATGAGCTGATCAGACGCCAGCTGAGCGAGCTGTTTGCCCGAGAGCTTGATTTGCCGCATGAAAGCTTCGTGACAATCACGCGGGTAAACACATCCCGTGATTTGTCAGTCTGCACTATCTCTGTGAGCATCGCGCCAGATGACGCAGCCAAGGAAATTCTCCAGTACCTTGAAAAGAGGGCGGTTTTTTTTCATCATGTTTTGAATGAAAAGATTACCCTCCGAAAAATACCTAAGGTAAGATTTACCCTCGATACGACAGAGCGTCATGCGGCCCGAATAGAGCAACTACTCAACGACATTGCCAAGGATGGATCCCAGGACAAAACGTCCCCTCATACCCCCTGATAACCCTTGGTGCCCCCTTGTATTCAACTGAACGACGAAGGGTAGTATTGGACATCAAAAACTTACTCCCAGATCCGTTCCGTATGAAGGAATTTTCGCGCCAATTTGAAGAAATTAAGGAACACATAGACCGGGCTAACCGTATCCTAATTATTTCGCATCAGAAACCTGACGGCGATACGCTGGGTGCAGCTTTAGGCTTAAGTCATTTTCTGGATTCCCTTGGCAAGCAGCATACCTGTTTTTGTATTCACAAAGTACCACAGCATTTTGGGTACCTGCCAAAGATAGAGACATTCACCTCGGACCATGAATGGATTAAACGTCATCATTACGACCTGGTGTGTGTTCTCGACTCAGGCGACTTAGTCTATGCGGGAGTAGAAGATTTGATAAAGGACTTACAGGTGCATAAACCCATCATCATCAATATCGATCATCATCCGACGAATACACGATTCGGACATACGAATCTCGTGCATGAGCAAGCCTCTTCTACGTCTGAGATCATATTTCACTTCCTCGACTACCATAGGCACCCGATATCACAAGAAGTAGCAACATGCCTTTTGACAGGCATTATCACTGACACCGGCATCTTCTCTAACTTGGCGACAACATCCTCTTCCCTCGAAGCGGCGGCCAAATTACTCGGTTACGGGGCGCGCCTCAAAAACATTATGCTCTATACTATGCGAAACACCCCACTTACCCATCTTCAGTTATGGGGCAAGGCGCTGTCACGTTTAAAGGAGAACCCGGAGACGGGAATTGTTACGACAGCTATCACTGTTAAGGACTTTGAGGAACTCGGTATTGAAGATGAAGCGACTGAGGGAATCGCGAACTTTCTGAATACACTAAGAAAAACGAAGATGGTTATGGTGTTTAAGGAGTCCGAAAAGGGAAAAATCAAAGTGTCGCTTCGAACGACTGATCCGTACATCAATGTGGCAACGCTCGCAAAAGCTTTTGGCGGTGGTGGGCATAAAAAGGCGGCGGGTTTTAGTATCGAAGCGAGCCTCATCGAAACGGAGAATGGGTGGGACATTGAATAATAGGTATTATAAATGGTAAAAAGACTCGAAGGGTGACAAGGGGAGCATCACTTTTTTCACTTTTCCCATTTTTCATACCATTTTCTGCTATATATCTTGTATCACATTGACTTTTTGCACCCCTCCTCCTACTATTGAATAACCTATGCCGGAACCAATAAACCAATACTTAATCCCGACAGTTATAGAAAAGTCCCAGTTTGGGGAGCGAGCCTATGATATCTACTCGCGGCTCTTAAAAGAACGCATTATTTTCCTTGGCACACCGATTAGCGATGCGGTTGCCAATATTGTTATTGCGCAATTATTATTTTTGGAATCACAAGACAAACAAAAAGATATCAAACTGTACATTAACTCTCCCGGCGGATCCGTGACAGCCGGAATGGCAATCTACGATACAATGCAGTACGTGAAACCAGACATCGTCACTATTTGCGTAGGCATGGCAGCCTCGATGTCAGCAACATTATTGGCTGCAGGAGCGAAAGGCAAGCGGTTCGCACTGCCAAATTCGGAAATTATGCTGCATCAAGTGATGGGTGGCGCAGAAGGTCAGGCATCCGACATTAAGATACGGGCAGAACATATTCTGAAAATCCGTGACCGCCTGAATCAGATCCTCGCCAAACACACAGGCCAGTCTCTCGCAAGAATCGAGAAGGACACTGATCGCGATTACTTCCTCTCCGGTGAGGAAGCGAAAAAATACGGCCTGATCGATAAGATTATCTCGGGCTAACAGCCATTCTCGGTGATATAAAACAACCCCTCGAGTGTAGACCGCTTGCGAGGGTTCAGTCCTTATGATACGCTGTCAGGGACTCGTTTGAGTAACTTTACTATGTATTTGACGTATATACACTCCTATGTCCGCAGAAAACCTTATTTGGGTTATTTTGACCTTTGTTGGCATTCCCGGCGGTATGATCACCGGGTATTTTGCCAGAAAAGTTTGGGCAGCCAAGCAAATCGATACTGCTGAAGCACGACTCCAGCAGCTCACACAGGAAACAAACAACAAACAGAAAGAAATCCTTCTGAAAGCGAAGGATCAAGCTTTGCAAATAGTCGAAGATGCTAAACGCGAAGAACGAATACGGCGTACCGAGATCACACAATTACAGTCTCGCCTTGAAAAGCGCGAGGGGCTTTTTGATCAAAAACTGATTGACCTTGAAAATCGCCAGCAGAAGTTGCAAGACCGTGCGACTGAAATAGAAGCAATCAAAGGTCAGATCGAAAAAATCCGTCAGGATCAAACCGACAAACTCGAAAGAATCTCCGGCTTGAGCCGTGAAGAGGCGAAAAATATCCTTCTCGAGAACGTGGAAACAAGCGTAAAGGACGATCTCTTTCAGCGCGTCAAACATTTGGAAAAAACGGGTCTCGAGGAATACGAGCGAAAAGCCCGTGAAATCATGAGTTCCGCCATGCAACGGTACGCTGCTTCCCATGCGGCAGAAACAACGACAACTGTGATCAACCTTCCGTCAGACGAGATGAAAGGCAGAATTATAGGCCGTGAGGGAAGAAATATCAAAACAATCGAACAGCTTACCGGCGTGGAAATAATCGTCGATGATACGCCTGAATCAATTCTTGTTTCGGGCTTTAGTCCTATCCGCCGGCATTTGGCGAAACGTGCGCTCGAGAAACTGATCCAGGACGGCCGTATACACCCTGGGCGCATAGAGGAAGCTATCGACCAAGCGAAAAAGGAGTTAGCGCGGGATATCCGCGAAGCTGGCGAAGAGGCGGCATATGAAGTCGGTATCGCCGGAATAGACCCGAAATTGCTGCAAATTCTTGGCCGGTTGAAATATCGCACGAGTTATGGCCAAAACCAGCTTCGGCACTCCATCGAAGTAGCCCACATTTCATCAATGCTTGCTGAAGAGCTGGGCGCCAACGTTTCAATCGCAAAGAAAGGCGGCCTCTTCCATGACATTGGCAAAGCGGTAGATCATGAAATTCAGGGATCCCACACGGAAATCGGCTACGACATTCTGAAGCGGAAATTCGGCTTTCCTGAAGAAATTGCCTACATCTGTATCGGCCACCACGAAGACCAGCCAAAAACTATTGAAGCCGTAATTGTGAAGGTTGCTGATGCCCTCTCTGGCGCGCGCCCAGGTGCCCGTAAAGACACTTACGAACAGTATGTGAAACGGCTCGAAGATCTGGAAGCAATTGCGAAAAGCTTCGACGGTGTAGAGAAGACGTACGCTATCCAGGCTGGACGTGAAGTGAGAGTATTCGTGACACCTGAAAAAATAGACGACTGGACAGCGACGAAGATGGCAAAAGATATCGCCACAAAGATCCAACAGGAATTGAAATACCCTGGTGAAATCAAAGTCACTGTCATTAGGGAAAAGCGCGTGATCGAATACGCCCGCTAATGCTCCAACAATGAAGGTACTCTTCATTGGCGATATAGATGCGAAGCCGGGAAGGCAGGCGACAACCGCCCTCCTGCCTGATATCAGGAAACACTATGCTTGCGATCTCGTCATCGCGAACGTAGAAAATGTGTCGCACGGCAAGGGAGTTACCAGGAAAGCGCTCGATGATATCCGAGAAGCCGGCGTAGATGTCTTCACATCGGGCAACCATGTCTGGGATAAGCCAGAAGTGTTTGAAATCTTCAACGATCCGAACTACGTCCTACTTCGTCCGGCGAACTACCCGCATGGCACGGCAGGAAGCGGAGCCAAAATAATCCCTCTAGGGGATAAAAAGCTCCTTTTGATCAACCTACAGGGGCGGGTATTTATGCATGAAAATCTTGACGATCCGTTCCGAACTCTCGAAAAGCTTCTGAAACAATATGAAAAGGACGTGCCAGACGCAATCATCGTTGACTTCCATGCCGAAGTGACGTCCGAGAAACGCGCGTTCGGTTTTTTCGCCGATGGAAAGGTAACAGCTGTCGTCGGAACTCATACACATGTCCCGACAGCTGATGCTCAAATCTTGCCAAAGGGTACCGCATACGTAACCGATCTCGGAATGGTCGGACCGAAGCATGCGGTTCTTGGCGTGGACAAAGAAATTATTATGCGCCAATTCCTGACACAGCTGCCTCAACGGTTTGAAACATCCGAAGATCCCCTACAAATTTTCTGCTCGGTCCTCATCGAGATCAACACGGCGACAAAACTCGCGAAACATATCGAGCGAGTTGATCGCGAAGTGAAACTATAATATACTGGATGGCGTATGAACAAAGCTGCACTCATCGACGCTATCGCGCAGAAGACAGGCATGACTAAGAAGCAGGCCGACGACATGATTGAGGCGTTTACCGGTATCGTGACAGAGCGGCTCCGGGCGAAGGAAGAAGTCACCATCGCCGGCTTTGGCACGTTTATGTCGAAGGAACGCTCCGCCCGTGGCGGCGTGAATCCCCGCAATCCGAAAGAGCACATCCAAATACATGCGATGACAATCCCGAAGTTCAAAGCCGGAAAAGCGCTGAAAGATGCGTTGAAACAGGGTCAGTAAACCAAACCTAACAACCCGCTCCGAGTGAAGGAAGTGGGGTTTTTTGTATTACACTACTCATTCTTCATCGCCTGCACTGGCGATACGCGCGACGCCTGGGTGGCTGGAATGATTGAAATAACGAGGGCAATGGCAAACAACAATAGTGTATAGAGCCCAAACATCTGCCAATCGATATGGGTAAATACGCCAGCACTGGTCTGCTGCACGACAGAAAACGTCTCACCTACGGTCCTTTTGAGAAACGCTTCAAACCACAGCTGAATCGGTTTCGCGAGGATAAAGACTAATGCTATTCCGCCGACAACTCCGGCAATATATCCGACAAACGTGTACCCTACCGCTTGCATGATAAACAGCTGTTTAATGTCTTTCTTCGTCGCGCCAATTGCACGGAAAATACCGATTTCTTTTCTACTCTCTGATACGAATTTGCCCATAGTCAGTATGACAATCAGCGCAGTGAGAACAACGAACGCAGCCGTTGTGACCGTCGTAGAAGTCTGCATCGTATTTTGGAGTTCGGTAAACACTTCTTGGTCGTTCAAATCCTGGTATGCATACCCTGCATCATTTAAGTCTTTTACCGCCTGCGAGCGATTCGCAATGTCGTTGACCTTTATTAGCATGGTGTCCGATGAATGCGCTGATTCATCGAATACATCGGTATTGGTAATAATACCTTTTACATCTCCGGTGGAACCGAACATCCTTCTTTGGAATGCGTCTGAGTCGCCTTCTTGGCGTTCTGTTTCAATCACCAAACCAGGAATAGTATAGCCTGCTTGTGTTTCCTGATCACTACTACCGATTGCAATAGTTCCTCCCGGCCCTCCTCCGATAAACTTCCCGAGCCCGCCAAATCCGTTTCCCTGGAGCTCAACACCGTCATATGTCATGCCGTAGAACGTGGTGTTCAAAAGGTCGTTCGGCAACTGTTTGTCTGTACGAGCGTCGAGCTGCTTCTGGAGGTAGTTATTCATAAGTACGCTCGCAAATTCTTCTGGTATGTACGAGGCGAAGGATTGCTGGTTTTCAAGCACCCCGACGATTTTAAACGTGTACGTCAGAGGAGTATTCAGCCCATCGTAGTTCCAATACGGCTCGATCGCGGACTTTCGTTCGTCTTCATTGGCCTGTATCTGTTCGTCCGTTAACTTGCGGAATAACATGCCGGAACCGGTGAATTCCTGTTCATAATCCTGGAGCGGGTCCAAACCACCGAACGAAATGGTAATTTCTTTGCCAATCAAATTGTCACGGTCATACGGAATTGCTTCAAACTTAATCGGAGTTTGGTTTTCTATTGCTTCGGTATCAGGCGGGCCGCCACCTCGCTGGAATCCGCCTACGTCAATCGTGACTTCCGTCTGTCCTTTCCAGTCTTCGTAACTACGGGTAAATGTTTGGGCGTTAAGAATGATCGGTATCGGCTGCCCTTCACGGTATGAAAAATCCTGGTCGGTGTACTGGCTCGATACCGCTTCATCGAGTGTTCGGAGATTTGTGAGGGAAACCGACTTTCCTGCAAATAAATCGCCTGTCGCTGCCTGACTGATGGGAATGGAGACGGTCAGCGCGGCGGTTTCCACGTTATTTATGCCGCTGATAACATCGCGATCAGTATCTGTATACTCCGCGTCTCCGCCGAATACCATTTGGACCCGCTGATCGCCGTTTGCACCGCCAGTTACTTGCATGCTTGAGAGTTCTATCAGCTGTCCGGAAGTAGCTGCCGTCCCGAAAATAGCTTGCTGCGAAGCTGCCATAATATTCTTCGCCTGACTCGACATGACGATGCCCAGTAGTATCAGTATGGTTATCGGTAACACGAGAAAAAGCGATTTCCCCGGGTACTTCTTCAGTTTCTTGAAATTAATCTTATTTACGTAACCGACTTTCATAGAGTTATGAAATGAGCTTCCCCTTATCGAGATGCAGGGAGCGGGTGAATCTTTTTGACATGCCTTCGTCGTGGGTGATCATGACGACGCTGACGCCTGACTTCATTATATGCGAAAAGATTTCTAAGACGTTTTCAGCGTTCTTTTTATCGAGATTCCCGGTGGGTTCATCCGCGAGAATAATCTTCGGGTGGTTCGCGAGCGCACGGGCAATCGCCACGCGCTGCATCTCTCCTCCCGACATTTGCACGGGGATATGGCGCGACCGGTCCTCAAGGTGCATATCTTTCAAAAGCTCATCCGCGCGCGTATTCGCTTCCTGTCCTCCCTTGCCTGCGAGCATGAGAGGTAGGGCGATATTTTCCTTCGCCGTCAGGTATTCGTGAAGTTGAAAAAATTGGAATACAAAGCCGATCGTTGAGTTCCGAAAAGCGGATAACGATCCGTCATCCATGGCGTTTAATGTCTTGTCATGTACTTTTACGGTGCCTTCGCTAGGGTACTCTAAACCGCCAAGAAGCTGTAATAGCGTGGTCTTGCCCGACCCGGATGGGCCAATAATTACCATGCTTTCTCCTTCAGGCAATTTCAGCGAAACATTCTGCAGGGCGAAAACGGTGGAATCGCCGTCTTGATACTTCTTCGTTAATCCTACAGCTTCAATGATATTCGTCATCGCTCACTACCAATAAATACTAAGCGTGAAAGTCAGTCGCGCTTTCCTTCTTGCTTATACTACAATAATCCTGCCAGTAATCTTTCAAATTGTCTACGCCGCTATTCCGCGTTGCGTCTCCTCTAGGCGTCGATCTCCCGCTCGATTCAGCCCTTGCATGTGTATCCACAAATCAACCATCGGGAGTTTAGCGAGCTCATTGATAAATTCTTCTTTGGGCTTCTGATAGAGCTCTAATCGAATAATAGCCGCAGTAACTTCGTGGCGCGGAACAGGGGTCAGGTTTGCAAGACTTTCAACAGTCTTCATTGCACGAGTAACTTGGTCTTCTTCAATCTTGCCATCATGTGGCAGTATTTCATAGAGTGCACCAAAACCGGCTCTCGTCTGCTCGCGAATACCGCCGATGTCTTGCTTCTCCTGGGCGCTCAATTCTGCAGTCGGAATCGCTGACTCGCGAGAAACATCGGGAGTCGGTTGGCCTGCGTCAACTGGAGGTTGCACAACTTCAGATTGCTCGCCTGTAGATTCTGGTCTCGGGTTTTTCTCGACTTCGGTATTCATGGTACTTGTATTCTCACACGACTCCTTCTCCTCCGCCTAATCCTCTGCGTCCAGGGGGACTCGAACCTCCAACCTTAGGCTTAAAAGGCCTCTGCTCTACCATTGAGCTATGGACGCAAGGGATTAGGCGACATATAAACTATATGATAGCCCTCAACTCAATTTTGTTAAAACGTCAACCTTGGGTCCCGGCCCCACTTGCGAGGCCGAGGATTTCGATCCCATCGCGACATCGGGACTTAAAAGACCTCTGCTTGCCCCGTCGAATGACGGGGCTCCCGCCTCTTCGGCGGGTCGCCGCTGAGGCGACTACCATTGAGTCCCAATGTCTCCTTTTGGAGAATCGGGATCCCGACTTCGCACTTGGCGAACGTCGGGACTAGCGGCGCTCATATAGCTATGCAGTGTATAGAAAATACTACTTTTGTCCAGCCTGGCGTCTCGGGAAAAGTAACACTCCGAGAATATATAGCGTACCAAACACCATCGCGGTCCCCACAACGCCAGCCAGTGCTGTAGCGAGGTAAGTATTGTCCACTCCCGGCAATGCGTAGTCAGGTATAACACCTGTCAGATAACTCACTGCGCTGCCGAAAAAACCATGAGTACCTGCGACATGTTCCAAACCGTCAGGCGATGACGATGCCGTTAACGATAATCCCCCACCGATCAGTAAAGAAACGACAAGTAAACTAACCCATGTCTTGGTCGTCATAGTCTTCTTCATCATATGCCATCGCGGCAATGCGTTCCTGCTTGTGGAGCAAGAGGACCAATAAGCCGAAGGTGATTAATCCTTCGCCTACACCAATCAAAGCGTGAGTTCCTATCATGTCTGGTAAGATCGCGCTGAGTGATGCCGTACCTGACACGATGAGTTCTATGGATGCCCCCGCTGACGCGGCGACGACCGACACCCATGCTACAAACGCGGCCAAGATGAGAAAAAACTTTTTTCGTTTCCCGGTCTTCACGTACAGCCACCGGAATGCGTACCATCCCCCAATGCAGGCGATAACCCCCATGTTTACAATATTCGCACCGAGCGCGATGATGCCGCCGTCTCCGAACATGAGCGCTTGAACGGTTAAGACAGCCGTCATGATGATAAACCCCGCCCACGGCCCGAGTATCAGCGCCGCCAATACGCCGCCCAGGAGATGCCCTGAAACCCCATCCATCACTTTGAAGTTCACCATCTGTGCGGCGAAGATAAATGCGCCCACGCTTGCCATTCGCCATAGGTGTTCTTTCCCTACTTTTGTAAGGACAAACTGCGTACTCGATTCAACTCCGCCGCCAACATTTGGAAAGGTAGCCAACTTTTGCTTTAAAACAGGCACCTGTTTCAGAAACGCGCTGCGGACTTTCGATATCGCGGCTACACCAACCGCCGCCGCTGCTCCAATCAGTGGTGCTGATACACCGTTTGAGAGAAAGCCGTCAGGTAGATGCATACATGCAGTATACGTGAAAATCTAAGTATCTCAAAACATATGAATTGTAAATACTGTCTTGACACAAAGGTTATTTAGTAATAAAGTTCCTAGTTCACATTTTCGCACCTTCAACCCCCTTATCAAAAAAGATAAGGACAACCCTTTACGGAGGATTGTATGTTCAAACTGTTCCCGGATTACCTCAATGTTGGTTCGACGGGGCCCGCCGTCACGTTCCTCCAGCAGTGTCTGGCGATGTCATCGTACGGAGCACCCGGCCTTGTGGTCGATGGCGTCTACGGTCCGATGACCGTCGAATCCGTCAAAGCGCTTCAGGCGGCGCTCCAAGTCGACCTCGACGGCAACTTCGGTCCCGCGACGCGCACAGCTCTGAAGGAAGCCGACGGTTTCGACTTCAATGCCGTCCCAGTACCGGTGACGTGCTACGTCTCCGCTGATGGGATGACCGGCTTCCACCCGCCCGTGCCCGTCCCCAAGGACGTAGTCCCCGACGGGACGCACTAACACTCCGCTAACGCGGGGATCAACCCCACTACTCTCGGCCACCCTAAACATATCCATGTGGTATGCAGGGTGGCCGTCTTCTTATTTTTGACTGATTGCTATTTGCGCCCGGAGGGGTCTGGATCATTTGATGATCCAGACGGGCAGCAGCGAACCCGAGTGAAATGAGGGAGAGCGCCGACCCCGCGAAGCGGGGGCGCTGCCCTGGAGTTGGACCCAGGTGTAAAAATCCTCTGCGGTCTTTTATTGCGCCCGGAGGGAGTCGAACCCCCAACCCCATGGTCCGAAGCCATGTACTCTATCCATTGAGCTACGGGCGCCTATGATGATACTAATTCTAGAAAGATATTTACTGCGAGCTGTCCCGGGCGGGCGGTTCGCTTCCCGCTCACATCGTCCGCCCGTTCTCACGGCCGCCCCGCGGCCGCGGGGCTGTCTGGCTTCGCCAGACGCCGATCGAACCCATTGAGCTACGGGCGCCTATGATGATACTAATCTTACAAAGAGTGGTGCGCAAGAAAGTGTATCAATAGCACAGGAGAACTTCAAGCACAATTAGCAAATCGAGCCAGTAACCATCTTGACCCATCAGAAAATGTTGAAAAGACATTTTTGGTTACCAGGATTTCAAGCAGTCCCCAAGACCCATCATGCTAATCAGGGTCGACACATATTCTAACGGGGTTGACAGTAGGAGCGGCTTCTGTTAGACTTCGTTGTTATTCAATTACTACATATTCTACACGCCAATGAAGCGATTTCTCTTTTCCATCATTTCAATCATTTTCATCTCGGGACTTATTGCTCCACACAATACCAGTGCTGCAACGGTTCAACAAACCTCCAATGTTGCACAGTTTTTGGGGTCACTACAAACACCGAAGACGGTTTCCTTCAATCAGTCACCCTATAACGTATTGGGTATCTGGTATGGAACGACTCTGAGCGATGTGTCTAAACAGCAATCGACAGTTCTTGGGCTGAATGCAGTGTCAGTCAATGCTGGTGTCCTTTTCGGTACGCATGCGATGGAACAGGGATTTCCAGTACCTGCAGGTACTGGCGATAACGTCCTTGCGGTAGAGAATGATATTCTTGTGAGTGATTATGGCCAATTGTCATCCACGCTGGTCATGGCGTTCGTCGAAGGTTCAGGATCACGGAAACCAGCGACGACTACCCGAGTCGGGATCTATAACTCCACACAGAACAGTGCTTCTGCATTTTTGTATGACAAGAACCTCGCACTCATCAAAGAAGTTCCATTGACTTCCTTTACTGGAATCACGAGCTCGACGCCTATTTTTGCCATCGTTATCGCATACGCAGTTCCCCAGGGATCCGGTCTACGGGGTATCGTGTTCGAGAAAACGACTCCGATTCAATTATCTGTACAACCTCCAACTCCCCCGAAACCACCTTCTGGAACTAACGAAAATACCAATGGAGATGGAAATACCGACACTACTCCTGGTAAAGTTCTGGGTGAATCTATATTCACACAAGCAATTATGTTGGGAGCGAAAGCTGGCGCCCCGCCGGAAGTACGATTGTACTCAACGGACGGAAATCTGATAAGCAGATTTAACGCATATGAAGAACACTTCACAGGGGGTGTACAGGTAGGTATGGGCGACATTGATGGGGATGGAACGGTGGAGATCATCACTGCTCCTGGCCGTGGAAGCGCACCGAACGTCCGCATCTTTGATACGAACGGACGATTCATCACTGGATTTTTTGCTTATGATATCGGTTTTCATGGCGGCGTCAATCTCGCTGTCGCAGATATAGAGGGTGACGGTAAATTTGAAATTGTCACCGCGCCGAAAGCAGGCGGTGGACCGAATGTTCGCATTTTCGGCTTTCGAGACGGTTCGATAATCCCGACCACGGAAAACTTCATGGCGTACGCTCCGGAATTCCGCGGTGGTGTTTCGATTGCCCTGGGTGATATCGATGGCGATGGAGAAAAAGATATTGTTACGGCACCGGAAAGTTCCGGGGGACCGCATCTGCGCATATTCAGCTTCAAGCTGGGAATCTACCGACCTTCGATTCTTGCGCTGATGGCCTACGGAGAATCATTCCGCGGCGGCATAGAAGTCACTGCTGGCGACATGGATGGGGATGGACGCGCTGAAGTTGTAACCGGCATCATTCAGGGAGGCGGTCCACATATAAGAATTTTTGGATACTCGAAACAGCTCAAAACACTCGTGTTACGTTCGCCCGGCTTCATGGCCTATGAGGCTTCCTTTACGGGCGGTACATCAGTGGCACTTATCGATATCGATACTGATGGTAAGGATGAAATTGTTACTGCACCAAAAAGCGGAAGGCAGACACTCATGAGATTTTTCTCGCTTGAAGGATTTCCTGTTCGTTCTGACATCCTGATAGACGTGATACATCCCGGTGTGACAATCGCCCGCGGATACCTTCCATAGTTTTAACGTTATATATATTAAAACACAGCGGCTGTTCGACTAAAAACGGCAGCCGTTCTTAGTATAGTAACTACAGTACGCCTCTTGTAAGAAAAAAAATGTCTGTGCTATACTATACGCGTTTCGAAAAAACTATTTTTTATTAGTCTATGGAAAATAATCCGTACAAGCAGTCACAACGGCAACCCTTCGATCCAGATGCATTGCCAAAAGATTTCGCGAGTGATTTTGCTACGTGGAAAGACAGTGCTTTCCAGGTCCGTGGTCTCGGTGAAGTCGCATCAGTGTGGGAGGAAACTGTCACAAATCCCAAAACGCTTAATTTCCTCGGATATGCTGCCTCGATGAGCAGCGCAGGGTACTGGCCCGCTATTCGCTGGCTGGTACAAAACCGTTTCATAGACGTACTTGTGTCTACTGGAGCGAACCTTACTGAAGATATCTACGAAGCGATGCATCAGACGTATTGGAAGGTGGATCCCTGGTTCCCAGATGATGAAGACCTACTAAAAAACAAGATGGATAGGTTCTATGACCATGCAGCGGATGAAGTCGAGTACCGAAAAATGGAGATGGAAATTATCCACTTCATTAAGGAGCTAAACAAAAAACTCACCGAGCGAACCATTTTTCCGACCTGGCGGTTGCTCTATGAATTTGGCAAGTGGCTCTCCGCAAAAGGCATTAAGAGTATCCTCGCAGTCGCGGCTGAAAATAATATACCGGTATTTTCTCCCGCTCTCGTGGACAGCGGGTTCGGTGAGGCATACGTATGGGCACTTTCAGATATTCCCCGGAAAGACAGAAAACTTGTCGTTGAACAATTCTATGATGCTGAAGATATCTTCCGGATCGCCGAATGGGGGTTAAACAACGGTTTAGAAAAAACAGCTGGTTACATCGGCGGTGGCGTACCAAAAGATTTTACTCAGCTGGTAGCCGTATCACAAGCACTCGTGCGTCCTACACGACCGGGTGAAGAAGAGCTGCTCGAGGGAGGCATCGATGATGCGGTGTACCCTTATAAGTTTTCATTCCAAATCACCACAGACTCACCTCAGTGGGGAGGCTTGTCAGGCTGTGGCGTGATGACTGAACCCATCAGTTGGGGTAAACAAGCAGGCGGCGGTCGCAACGCACAGGTTTTTACGGATGCCACTATCGCATTGCGCCTCATTCTACGTTACTTCAAAGAAAAAGGTATTAAGCGTAACGGCCCGCCAGATCTTTCATGGGTCTTCAAGCAGCAACCGGAAGTTTTCTAAGATCAACCTGCCAATTAACAACAAACAACGCCTCCACAATCGTGGAGGCGTTGAACTGTACTATGGCTTTATGGCTCTCCGGCTTTACTGCTGACTTACAACAACTGTGGGTTTGTCATATAGCTTAGCGCTACGTGTTTCTCGAGCATTCCGCGTTCAAAGAGGCGTTTTAGGTCCTGATCCATCGTAAACATGCCTTCTTGAGCTGATGTCTGGATAACGGTCTTTATTTGGGCAACCTTGTTTTCTCTAACGAGGTTCGAAATAGCCGGTGTATTAATGAGGATTTCACGCGCCGCAACTCGTCCGCCGCCAACCTTAGGTAACAGTTGTTGGGAAATAATTCCTTTTAAGAAGAGTGAGAGTTGCAGTCGAACCTGTGTTTGCTGAAAAGGAGGAAATACGTCAATGATACGGTCAACTGTTTGACCGGCGTTAAAAGTATGGAGTGTCGCTAACACCAAGTGGCCGGTTTCGGCTAACGTGATAGTCGCACTAATCGTTTCGAGATCGCGCATTTCACCGACAAGTATAACGTTCGGATCCTGACGGAGAACGTGTTTCAGCGCCTGACCGAAAGATAGCATATCAGTTCCGAGCTGCCGCTGTTTGATAATGGCCTTGATACCCGGATCCTGGGGATAGATGAACTCGATTGGATCCTCCAGTGTTACGATATGTTCTCCACGCTCACGGGCGATCATGTTAATCATCGCAGCAAGTGACGTGGATTTCCCACAACCGGTTGGTCCAGTTACCAGCACCAGGCCCTGTTTCATCCGCATGAGGTCATATACGACATTCGGCATTAGCAACTCTTCCATCGTCGGAATGTTTGAACTGATGATACGAGCGACCAGCCCCGGGTGATTCCGTTCCCAGTGACAGTTGACTCGAAAACGGGACGTATTCTGAATTTCAAATGACAAATCAAGCTCCCGTTCATTGAGATACACTGACTTCTGACGTGGACTCATAATGGAAAAAATCATGTCAGAAGCTTCCTTATCATCAAGGGCGGGATGCTTTTTATATTCCACTAGTTCACCATCAATGCGAAAAACTGGCGAACGACCAACAAGAATATGAACGTCCGACGCTCCTTTCTTAACTGCTTCCGATAAGATATCCTCTATTTTTGGCATATCGTGGTATTCGTGAAAATATTTTTATATGAAAAATGCGAAAAAGTAACGATGTAGATCTAGTCCCAGTATACATCAAATTCGCGAACGTTACCTTCGCTAAGTTCGACGAGGCAAAACTATAAGTATTTTTCATGCGGTTTTGTTTCTATATTTATTTTCTACTCTCATTGTAACACATTCTAGCAATGCTGTCAATCATAATTCAGTATTATAATGTTATTTGAAAGCATGCTTAATAGGATCAAAAGATAAAAAGTGAAAATGATTGAATAAATACGTTGACAAAAGTGCAATTTTATGATATGATACATGTGATGATACAAAAGAAAAAGTCATCAGAAGAAATAAAAAAAAACGAGGGAAGACGAACCGAGTTTGTCTCTATAGTATCGCATCAGTTGCGAACTCCCCTGTCGGTCATACGAGGATATCTTGAAGCACTGGTAAACGAGGACCAGGGCAAGTTGAACCCTGAACAAAAAGAATACCTTTCAGATACACTTCGAATAAATAATGAGATGATTGAGTTAGTGAATGACTATTTGAATGCTGCCCAGCTCGATGAAGGAACCATTAAAGTACACCCAGAAAAAACTCACATAGAAGACATAGTCGAGGAAACTGTAGAAAATATGATGACATTCGCTAAGGCATCCAACTGTGAGCTCACGTTTCAGAAACCGAAAACCCCGCTACCAGAAGTTGTCACTGACGTAATTAAAATGAGGCAGGTAGTGGAAAACATCATCTCAAATGCAGTGAAATATACGGGGCGCGGTGGCACAGTCACCACTTCCCTGGAACAACGCGATCAAACAGTCATTTTCACCTGCAAGGATTCTGGCATTGGCATTCCAAAAGACCAGCAGGATGAGATTTTTACTAGGTTTTTTCGCGGACATAACGTTATAGGCCATGATACTCAAGGATCCGGTTTGGGGCTCTATACGGCAAAAGTCATCATTACGGCACTGAAGGGAAAAATTTGGTTTGATTCTGAAGAGGGCAAGGGTACTGCGATGCACGTCTCGATCCCAGTGTTTCAAGGGTAACAAAACATTATGCTATATGACAGAAAACAATAAAATTCTTATCATCGAGGATGATTTATACATCCTGAAAATCTACACAAACAAGCTCAAAATGAACCAGTTTGATGTTTCATTTGCCACAACAGGTGAGGAAGGTCTCCATAAAGCCTCGACGGAGAAACCCCAACTCATACTGCTCGATCTCATGTTGCCTGGTGTAGATGGTTTCCAAGTACTTGCTGATTTAAAAAAGAAGGTGGACACACATGACATTCCTGTCATTATTTTATCAAACCTTGGCCAGCAGTCAGATATTGAACGTGGAAAGGAACTTGGAGCAACAGATTACCTCGTAAAAGCTAATCTCTCACTCATACATTTGGTTGATAAGGTAAAAAAATACCTTTCACATTGACCGTACGTACCATGTCATTCGATGAGAAACAATTGGCGCGGACGCTTGTTGAAGCGGAACTCATGACACAGGACCAGGTAGAGCGTGCACAGACAGTCGCGAAAGAACATGGCTGGCAGCTTGACGAGGCGATAGTCCGCGAAGATTATCTGTCCGATGAACATCTCGGACAGGTTATTGCTGATCTTGTTGGTTTTCCCTATGTCAACCTTACTCGAACGAATGTTGATGACCATGTTATGCGCATAATTCCAGAAATTGTTGCAAAAAACCTCATGCTATTTGCCTATCAGCGCGATCAGGATGGTGTGCGTGTAGCGATGGCCGATCCGGATAATATAGAGTTGCAACAACTCATCCACAAGCGCATTGGCGAACCGTTGCACATTTCCTTCGCAACCCCTACCGACATACGAAACGCCCTACACCATTATCGAAAAGGTTTAAAACAAGAATTCGGCATCCTTTTACAAAAACACGTATCAGAAGCAGCAGGAGCAAAAGCAGAAGATATCCCGATAATTCAAATAGTCGATATACTGATTGAATACGCGTACGAAAACCACGCATCTGACATCCACATAGAACCTCACGATGAGAGCGTGGTAGTTCGTTTCAGAATTGACGGTATACTCCATGACGTCGCCTCACTCCCGAAGGATCTGAAGGAACCAATCATAGCCCGAGTGAAAATCCTTTCGAGCCTGCGAACTGACGAACATCGCGCCGCACAGGACGGCAGGTTTCAAAAAAAGTTTGATGACGAAAAAGTGGACGTGCGTGTCTCAATAGTGCCAATCTCTGAGGGAGAAAAAGTCGTCATGCGGCTTTTATCCCAAAGGACGAGACGATTCAATCTGGAGGACCTCGGACTTTCGAAACGGGACCTGGAGGCAATAAAACGAGGCGTCCAGCGCCCGCATGGGATGATTTTGGCGACAGGACCTACTGGCTCAGGGAAGACGACTACGCTGTATGCCGTGCTCAAAGTGCTCAATACGCGGAAAGTGAATATCTCTACTATTGAAGATCCTGTCGAATACGATATAGAGGGTGTTAACCAAATTCAGGTCAATCGAACAACGAAACTAACATTTGCGAACGGGCTCAGGTCCATTCTTCGTCAGGATCCCGATATTATTATGGTAGGCGAAATCCGCGACGAAGAGACCGCCGATATTGCGATCAATGCAGCCATGACCGGCCACGTGGTACTCTCGACGTTGCACACTAACGATGCGACAACCACGCTTCCACGTCTCTTAGATATGGGGGTCGAGCCCTTTCTTATTTCATCCACCGTTAATATAGCGATCGGACAACGGCTCGTAAGAAAAATTCATCAGGCATGCGTAGAAAGTTACACTCCTTCAACTGTAGAAAAAAGTCAGTTAGAGGAAACTATCGGGCAGTACAAAATGGAAAAAAGCGGTCTGGACAAGGAAAAGCTCCGGTTATACCGAGGGAAAGGATGTGAACTTTGTCATGGCACCGGCTATGAAGGACGTATTGGCATCTTCGAAGTGTTGGAAATAACCGAAGAAGTACGAAAACTTATCATGCAACGATCAAACAGCGAGGAAATTCGTAAAAAAGCAATTGCTCAAGAGATGACCACAATGTTCGATGACGGAATTCAAAAAGTCATCCAGGGCACAACCACCCTCGAGGAGGTTCTCCGAGTCACACGGGAATAATGTATTCCCTTACTACCTAGGAACATATGAAATTTCGATTCGTCGCCTCTACGCGCGAGGGGCGCATTATCAAAGGCACGCGTTACGCTGAAAATAAACAGGACCTCGGCAGAAATATGAATACCGAGGGCCTCCTGCTTATGTCTGCAGAGCCTGAGTCATTCACGTTAAAAGAACGCATGACTGCCATTAATGTGGGGGGCATTTCTGTGATAGACAAGGTGCTATTCGCACGCCACCTGGCAATTATGATCAAATCGGGAATACCACTTATCGAGAGCCTACAGATTACCGTCGAACAAACATCCAACGAATCCTTAAAAATAATACTCGGTCAGATCCTCGAAAACGTGCGAAATGGTAAATCATTAGCTAACAGTCTCGAGCAGCATCGAAGAACTTTTGGCGGACTCTTCGTCAGCATGGTAAGAGTCGGGGAATCGTCTGGAACACTCGACGCAAATTTAGACTACCTTTCCATACAGTTAGAGAAGGACTATGAACTGCGCCAAAAAGTACGCACCGCAATGCTGTATCCCGGTATCATTCTCGCCGCCACCGTCCTGCTCGGCGGGGCGCTATCAATTTTTGTCCTGCCTAAACTCGTGGATCTATTCTACGGGCTCAACGTCGAATTACCGATATTCACAAAAATATTTCTCGCGATGGCGTCGTTTCTCGCATCCTGGGCAGTATGGATTATTGTGTTACTCGTCATGGCCGTCATAGGCATGAGAGTGTTCGCACGATTAGCCCCGGTGAAAAAATTTCTGGATATGCTGGTACTCAAAGCCCCGCTACTACGGCAGCTAATACTCAAAATTACGATCACGCGGTTTACTAGAACATTGGGGACGCTTCTTCGGAGCGGCCTGCCGATAGTCGAGAGTCTCGCGATCACCCAGGACACACTAAACAATCAAGTCTACGAGGATATCATTGTAAAGGTACGGGGTAACATTGAGAAAGGGACATTGCTGGGCACTTCACTTGCCGAACATGAAAAATATTTTCCAAAAGTGGTCTCACGTATGATAGGCGTAGGAGAAAGAACCGGGAAACTTGGGGAGACGCTGGGCTATTTGACCGATTTCTACGAGAATGAGGTAGATGCGACGACAAAAAATCTTACGACAGTTATTGAGCCGATTCTCCTGATCGTCATAGGTTTGATAGTGGGAGGTTTGGGCGTCGCAATAATAGCGCCTATTTACCAGCTTTCGGGATCTATAGGACGCTAGCCGTGTTACCTATGAGGAGGCATACAACAAAGTCAAATCAACCAAATGGCTTTACCTTCATGGAAGTGCTCCTTGTTATTGGCATTTTCGGTCTTTTGGGAGTGCTTGCAATGCCTTTTTATCAAACTTTTCATGTGCAATCGCTGCTCGACTCGACCACTGCAGAAATACTCAGTGCCCTGCGAGCTGCTCAACTGAGTGCTATGGTCGGCACCAATGACGCCGCGCATGGCGTACATATCGAATCGCAACAATTTGTTGTATTTCAGGGAACAAGTTACACCGCAGAGAATCTGAACAATTTTGTTACACCGCTGCCCCCTTCACTTCAACTCAACTCTTCATTCGGCGGTAACATCGTCTACACACAGGTTACCGGCATACCCGATGTTACCGGTACGATTACGATTTCATCAAATTCTACGACTCACGCCCTAGCGATCAATGCACACGGCACAGTTGACCAGACAAATTAAAAACGACCAATCAGGCCTTTCGCTGATCGAACTTTTAGTTGCAATGGCAATCTTCGTTATTGCGGCGTCAGGCATTACATTCGTTGTCGTCGACGCCGTCCAAGCAACCCAGCGTGGCAAGGAATACAGCATGGCAAATTGGTATAACCAACAGGCATTTGAGGCCGTGACGTCCATCAGAAACCGGGGATGGCAGTACCTCACCAATGGCACGCATGGCGTGACTAACGTTAGCGGACAGTGGGAATTTGCAGGAGCTAGTGATACGCTAGACGCGGCTTATTCGCGGCGTGTGATAGTCGAAAGCGTCGAGAGAGATGGCAATGACGACATCGTGGATACGGGAGGGACAGATGATATTGATACGAAGCATATTACTGTCCAGACTACCTGGGAAATAACACCCTCGCGATCGGGTAATGCCGTATCAGAAATGTATCTCACGAATTGGCGCAGTAAGAATTGGGAACAGACCACCCAGGCCGACTTCAACCAAGGAACTGTATCAAACACGTCAGTGAACGGAACCGGTGGTGGCGCCGTTGAACTTGCGCCAGGAATTACGACGGCATCGAGAAGCTGGAATTTTGATACGCCTGCCGAGTACTCTTACAACCCCGCCCTTGTAGAGGTGATCACCTCTTACGCGCAACTAAAAAGTATCGCAATAAGCCAGACTGGCGGTACGATCAATCCTGGTTTCAACACGACACTGAACCCATGGGCCTACCAGGACTGGAACCAAAACTCTGGTGAAGTGAACGTAGTGGGTTCACGACAAACATCCGGGGGCAATCCTGGAGCGTATGCGCGAATACGCATTCCCCAGGGCAACAGCGATGAGGTAGGAGGTTTTTTTCTACAATCGTTCGCTGTAACTGCTAATAACGCCACGTCGGGAAACGTAATATTTGACTGGAGAGTATCGGACTTTAATAACACACCCATCATTCTGGAAGTTTTTGCTTTTCTCGATACCGTACCAGGCGAACCAATACAGGGAACGGAGATATGGTCATCCGGCCCTATCACCGGAACAACAGCCTGGAGCACCCAGTCGATCGATGTCACGCCACTCATTGCATTGCAGGGCACGTATTATCTGAAGCTTGCCACATGGGTTGAAACGCCTGCAGCACAAACAGGGAGATTCGACATCAGCTTCGACAACGCATCAGCCTATTGGGAAAAGGCGAGTCAAACGTACAATATAAGCGGACCGACGATTCAACCCATAGCTTCGCACGTCGATGCAAACTTGCTCCAATGGACTGGATTCGTGGAAACGGCCCAAAAGGATCTGGGCGGAGAAATCTACTACCAACTTTCAAATAATAACGGCACTACCTGGCAGTGGTGGAATGGCAGTGCATGGGCAGCTGCTGGAGCAACACAATACAATACGGCTTCAACAATCAATAGTAGTATTACTTCCTTTTCAACGGTGAACCGTCAAATACTTTTCCGCGCATTTCTCGTTTCCAATGGCACCGCCCAGGTACGTCTGGACACTGTCAGAGTGGAATACCTCTCAAGTATTGGCTCATCATACGTGACGTCAGGAACGTTCGATTCACAAGCACTTGATACCAACTCCACTGCAACAATTTTCAACTATATTGCTTGGAACGCTGTCGTTCCAATAAACACCACGCTCGATTTCCAAATACGAACTGCCGACACTCAAGCAAACTTGTCATCTGCCACATGGGTAGGATCTGATGGAACTTCAGGAACACGCTTTACAACATCTCCTGGCCTCATCCTGATTGATCCGGGATCCTCTGGAACCCAATGGATCCAGTGGCGCGCTTTTTTTACTGGTAACGGGACAGCCACACCAAGAATAGATGACGTAATGGTTAACTATGAAACATAGAACTAACAATGGATTTACGTTAATTGAAATACTGCTCTATATTGCGTTAGTTTCAGGGCTTCTGATCGCAGCGTCCACCTTTTCTTGGAATATTATAAACAGCAAAACAAAATCACAGTCCATCCAGGAAGTAGAAATGAATGGTAAGCTAATCATGGGACACCTTACGCGAGTCATTCGTTCCGCACGGTCTGTCGATGTTTCATCACTTCTTAATTCGAACCTTGCTGATCCGGGCAATGCTGGACAATCAGTATCTTTGGATATTCGAGATGCCACTGACGACCCGACAATCGTCGATGTAAACAATGGCACACTCCGTCTCCAGATAGGCACTGGACCAGCAGTCGCCATCAGTTCTAACTTGGTAACTATCACTAACCTTACACTCCATGACTACGGGCTTGCATCGGGTAAATCAGAAAATCTTGGAATTACGCTCACGCTAGAGCGCATCAATCCAGAGAGCAGAAATGAATATGATGCATCTATCACGTTAACAACTGCGGTGGAGCTCCGCGATCGATCCATCTCATTATGAAACCAAACGGTTACATAGCGCTTACTTCTATGCTGATCATCCTCGCAGCTACACTTGTAGTTGCCATGAGCGCAAATTTGCTGTCGATAGACACTGGTAGGACATCTGTCACGCTCGAGGATGGGATGAGTTCGTTCGCACTCGCTAACACCTGTCTTGAAGAAGGCTTACTTCGACTCAGACAAGATATGAACTACACGGGAGGAAGTTTGAACGCAATAGATGGATCCTGTACGATTACCGTACTGGCGAATGGAACTCAGAGAGAACTGACATCGGAAGCGACAGTCGACTCCTCGACGCGCCACATAACAGTGGATGTCGACTTGGCAAGCGGATTTTCGTTTGATTCTTGGAGAGAGTAATAGTAACGACCCACATGGATATTTTTCACTCACATGCCTGCGGACTGGATATTTCTGATAGGTCGGTTAAAATAGTTGAACTCAAAAAGGCTGGAAAACGCTTCGAGCTCATCAGTGTTGGCTATAGGGAATTAGCCCCCGGAATAGTCGAAGACGGGACTATCCTTAATGATACAAGATTAGCTGAAGCAATCCGCATACTGGCAGAAAAACATTTGTCGGCGCCACTCACGACGAGGCGAATAGCCATCGCCTTGCCGGAATCGAGAACTATACGGTATACCTTTACATTCCCGAAACGTTTTACCGAAAAAGAGATAGAGGAGGCTATTCCTTATGAAGCTGAAAAAGTGGTTCCGTTCGACACCTCGAACGCCTATTGGGATTTTATTCTCCAGGGAGAACGCAAGGGGAGTCAGATGGTTGCGTATGCTGCCGCGCCAGAAAAACTGATCACTGATTATATTGAAGTTATTGCTCACGCTGGATTTGCGCTTCAGACTGCCACGCTTGAAGCTCAAGCGCTGGTAAAATCGCTTGTTTCGTGGTATAATCATGATGAGTTAGTCGCACTCATAGATATCGGCGCACGAACTTCGACAATTTCCATTACGGACCAAACGGGGATTTGGTTTACCTATTCCGTCCCTGTCGCGGGAAATCACTTTACAGAAGCTACAGCAAAAGCATTGAACCTCCCAGTACAAGAAGCTGAAGTGAAAAGGATTAAAAATGGCTTGACGCTGAAACAGATTCAGAATGCAGTGATGCCGCTACTCACGACGATAGCGCATGATATACGAAAAGCAGCAGTGTTTACGGAGAAAAAGGTAGGTAAAAAAGTTACAAAAGTGATTTTGTGCGGAGGTTCCTCACTAATGCCGGGAATACAAGATGCTCTGGCTAGTGAGATAAAACTCCCGATCGAGATAGGGAACCCCTGGCGAGAAATTGAGGCTACTGATAAACCGGACACACCGTTGCTCTATGCAACCGTACTGGGACTCGCTATGCGAGGATTGGATTCACACTCACCTCACACAATGCTTAACCTGTTAAAACATAACTAACGAGAAACAACCTATGAAAAAAGGGTTTACGCTCATCGAATTGCTGGTCGTCATTGGTATCATCGCCATCTTGGCTGGCATCGTCATCATCGCGGTGAATCCCGGCAGACAGCTTGGGCAAGCGCGTGATGCCCAGCGGTGGAATGATGTAAATGCGTTATTGAACGGGATCCACCAGTACGCAGTTGATTTTGATGGTGCATTTCCGGCAGTGATCGATAATGATGATGCGACAGTTCAAATAGTGGGTACCGGCGTCGCGTGTCCTGCTACGTGCACTGGACAAACTGTTGCAGTTGTATGTGGAGCAAACCTGACAGGTACATTGGTGTCAGACTACCTCCAGGCGATCCCGGCGGATCCGCAGGGCGGAAGTGCCGCTGACAGTCGATATTACGTGGACGAGAACCAGACGACCGGCCGCATCACCATCGGCTCATGCGACGCGGAACAATCACCAATTGAAGTGACACGATAATCGTTGAAATATCAAACCCCCACACCAATCGGATTGGTGTGGGGGTTTTGTTTATGTAAACTTTTAAGCTGCTATTCCTGCCAGCTTCTCCCACTCACCTTCAGGAGGCAGAGGTACATCGGGTTTTGCTTGCCAAGTATATGATTCACCTTTTTCATTGACCCCTCGATGACCCAAAAAGTTGCCGCCTGCATCTATATATTTCACACATGTTGCCTGATCTCCCTCTCGAGGTTTTCCTGGATTGTTGCCTTGAGCGATAAAGTCGGTCGTTTCCATTTCTAGCGTGCCTAGAGTTTGCCCATCCCGAGTCACGGCAGCTTTGCGAATGCGCTTCTCATACTTGTGGCCCTGGTCAGGTCCGGCTTCGATCTCTCCGCGAATTAGCGCTGGATCACGTTCATTGCCGTTATATATGCTCGTTTCCCTCGTCTGACTCACTCCTTTCGGGTGATCCTTGAGTGTTTGCGTGATTGATTCAGTCCTTCTGTTATCAGGATCGTACGAGTGAGATTGCTGGCTGCTGCTTGCGACTTCCTTTCTGTTCGCGTCTCTGAAATGCCGATTCAGTTCGTAAATTGGCAAACCTGCAGCATTGTCTATCCGATGCTTCTCTGTTTGGGCTCCCTCGGGTGAGTGATATTCTTTTCCGCCCTCCGGAACTTCCGGCGGTGGTATAATAACAACTCGTTTCATATCTGGCGGGCCTTCATGACCCATGCTTCCTTCTGTCGTCATATGTTTGTGTAGTTAATAATTTCTACGAGTGTACGAATCTGAGATTTTGAACTGACTTGCCAGGGCGCTGGCTTGCAATCCAACTCCAAGCCACGGATGAACTGATTAACCAATCTACTGACTTCTGGATCAAAGCTCTCTGCTTCGTACCTAATACATCTCCTCCTTCTTCTCTTTTTGAAACGACGTCCAATCCTCGAACACTTCAATGAGAATTTTGAACGGGGCTTCAATGATGAAGTCGAGAATGAAGATGAATAAATTGATCTTAGGTGTTTTTTCAGACAACCACTGCCCGACCCGCAAGACCGGCAAAGAGAAAAAGTCCAAGATAACCGTCATGAAGCTATCCCGATCATCCAGAATCACCAGTTCTTTTGCTTCGCGTCGAAGCTTCACCCCGAAGAAACTGATGACCGAAATGAAGAAAATAAATATTGCGCCGCTCACGAAACTAAATTTGAGCAGATTCAGAGCGAGGACAACTACTCCAAAAGTAACGAGAAAAGCCACGAAGTACATCGCGTTGAAAACATACTGGGCGACTTTGCTTCTCTTGAAAGATTTGCGGCGTTTGTAGAGAAAACCTTCCTCTGGTTCCTGATAGCATATTTTTTTGATTAACTCTACAACTTTCTCCGTATTCTTCTTTGAGGGCAACTGGATTGAAGCGGCAATGAGCAGCATGATGAATGGAGGAATCAGTACGTTGATAAATAAAGGGAGCGTGTGCGTGCTGTGAATAATGTATTTGTCGTATGGGTACTCGATGACCAGCGCGAGAAGCATTTTGGTTATAAAGATGTAGATAATGGTGCGTATATAGCTTCGGCGCAGTTTAGTTCGTGCTTTCTTATAGCGTTTTTCGCATGCTTCACGGACTTTTTCTTCAAGGACTGCTGGGTTAGCAGCTAAAGACTGAAATTTATCATGGCTTTCTTCAAAAATATCCCTTAAAACCACAAAGAGTACTGAGAACCGCTTCATAAACCTCAAGAGACGATGACGGAACCATTCCCCACGAAGGTCTCATGCTCCAACAGGCCGCCGAACTCATCGAGGATATCCGGGTGATTCTCCGGGTCCAAAATCATCTGGTGCTCGTGCTGGCCGCAGATGTTGATCAGCGATTCCCCGAGCGCCGCGAGCGACGCCAGGGACGCCAGGGCGCCGTTGATGTATACTCGGTTCTTGCCGGATCGCGATACGACCCTGCGGACGATGAGCTCCTCGGAGTCGCCCAATCCGAGCTCGGCGATCCTTTTTCTCAACCCGTCCTGCTCC
>Ga0076152_109_pt1 | contig 45965 bp, 49 predicted proteins | sample RifGroC2_FD_68173 | JGI IMG/M metagenome (GOLD analysis project Ga0076152, IMG submission 68173) | Parcubacteria bacterium GW2011_GWC2_49_9 | reverse complement strand
TGCATTTCGCGGCGGAGTCAATGTCGCGGCAGGTGATGTGAATGGGGACGGCACCGACGAAATTATTACAGGTGCTGGGCCGGGCGGTGCGCCGCATGTTCGTGTGCTGAATAAAGATGGTGCCCTAATCACTCAATTCTACGCCTTTGACGTATCGGAACGAACGGGAATTACCGTGGGGGGGTTATAAATATGTATGCGGTTTGCTGACGTAGAAAAACATACACTCTTTACCATCTGGCCATTTTTGTTTCTGAAACGTTTCTCAGTACGCCAGTTCGTCAAATTCGGTCTTGTCGGAGTGACCAACACAACGATCGACTATACGCTGTACTTTGCATTAACGCGGTCACTCTCTTTCTTTCAAGAACATTTTCTATTGGCAAATCTTATTTCTTTTGTAGTCGCTGTCACTAACAGTTATTTTATCAACAAGTACTGGACTTTTCGTGACCAGGGACGCTGGGAGTACATCCAGTTTTCGAAGTTTGTCTTGATTAACGCCGTAGCTCTCGTCATCGTTGAACTAGCGCTCTTTATACTCGTGACTCATGCCGGCATGTATGATCTTTTTGCAAAAGCTGTCGCTGTCGTTATAGCGATGTTTTGGAACTTTTTCATGAACAAGCACTGGGTATTTCGTTCAAAAAAAGCAATGGAACCGCCCGTTATGAGCGGAGAGTCCACTTGAGATTTCCCATTATTTCAGGTATAGTATGAAGTATCAATCTGGAAGAGAAACTATTGTTCCACAGGCACATTGAATGTCCTTTACATTGTTGAAAGTAAAGTAATGTATGTTCACAATCGTCATCCCTGCCTACAATGAAGCACAGCGAATTGGTTCGACCCTCGGAGCATATCTAGCGTTCTTCTCCGCTGATATCCACCTGTGTGTTATCGCAAATGGCTGCACTGACGCAACCATCGATGTAGTAAAGGAGTTTGAACACAAGTACCCAGGGCGTTTGAAACACACCGAGCTTCCTCGGGCGGGGAAAGGGGCAGCGGTCGTGACGGGATTACGGTCCGCTGAGGGTGAATATATCGGATTCGTCGATGCCGATGGTGCCACGTCGCCACAAGAGTTTAAGAAACTTCTTGATGCTGCGATGGGAACGGATGGCGCCATAGCTTCCCGATGGCTTCCAGATTCCGTCGTGACCCGAAGGACGCCACGCCGCATGTTCATCAGTAAGGCATTTATGGCGATTGAGCGATTCCTTTTCAACCTTCCGTATGCTGACACTCAATGTGGTGCGAAGATTTTCAGGGCGTCCGCGTTAAAGAAAATCCTTCCATACTGCCGCGTTCAAAACATGGCGATCGACGTGGAGCTACTCTATCTACTTCAGTTGCGTGGGTATGCTATTCGCGAAGTTCCAACAATCTGGGAGGATCGCTCGAGTTCAGCCGAGCTTGGTTCGCCGCTCCGTCTGGCGGCAGGAAGTCTAAAGGTGTTAATGACGCTTATTATTCTCAGGATACGATTTATTTTCTTTCATAAAGTATGAACAGTGACGAATTGCGCAATGTGTTAATTCTAGGAGGGGCGGGCTTTATCGGCTCCTATCTTTGCCAGGAGCTTATTAAGCGTAATAATGTTGTTTGTGTTGATAATTTTAGTACTGGTTCTCTCGAGAATATTTCACCTCTACTGCAAAATCCCCGATTTAAGTTTATCAGACATGACTTGACTGAACCGTTGGCTCTCGAGACCTATGCCGAACTTATACCGCTTAAAGTGCCGTATGTCGGTGTTCACGAAATTTACAATTTAGCATGTCCGGCTTCACCGCAGTATTACTCTACGTATCCTATTCAAACACTTCTTGCGAGTAGCCACGCGACAAAGAATGCATTAGATATCGCAGTCAAGTACAAGGCGAAATTTATACATTTCTCGTCTGCGGCTGTGTACGGCGAACCGCTTGATGCACGTCAGCTGCCTGAGTCCTACTGGGGATATACTGACTTTCTTGGTCCGCGGAGCGTTTATTCGGAAGGAAAACGTTTTTCCGAAAGCATGGTTACTCAGTATAGAATGACATTCGGAATTGACGCTAAAATCATACGACTCTTTAATGTGTATGGTCCTCGGATGCGTCTCACGGATGGCAGAATGATCCCTGAGTTCATCCGCCAAGCATTGAAAGGTGAGGATATTCACGTCATGGGATCAGATTCCGATACCGTCACATTATGTTACGTCTCTGATTGCATAGAAGCTTTAACAAGGGTGGCACGATCGAAGGATACCAGTCCGATGAACATTGGAAGCCCAGAAGAAATCACCATTTCAGACGTAGCCAGAAAAATAATTGAACTCATGGGCGTGTCTTCGAAAATCATTTTTGAGAGCCGTTCCCCGTTTGTCGCGCGCCAAGGAACTCCAGATATTTCACTCGCAAAGGAACGTCTCGGTTGGTTTCCCGTAGTTTCACTCGTAGAGGGTCTCAAGCAGACTATTGAGTACATGCGCGGAAGCGAAGCAGTGGATATTAACGAGGTAAAGGTGTAAATCGTGGTGGATCTGCATATGCGTGACTGTAGATTTTTTTAATATAGGTATGACTCGACATGCAATAACCATTGTAGGATCGGGGTATGTAGGGCTCGTGACGGGCGCATGCCTTGCCAAACTTGGACATCGCGTAGTGTGTCACGATATTGACACCAAGAAAATTTCCCTTCTCAAACGTGGTAGTATGCCGTTTTTTGAACCGGGTCTCCGTGAAATAATACTACAGTCCGTTCGCCAAAAGAGACTCACATTCGAAAGTGACCCTGTTACTGCCTTACGTGGATCGGAAGTTATTTTTATCACTGTTGGAACGCCTTCCAGAAAGGATGGTAGTGTAGACATCTCATATGTAAAAAGCGCTGCAAAAAGCATCGCAGCGAATCTTCGTGGAGGGGAAATCATTGTTTCGAAGAGCACGGTTCCTATCGGTGCATCACTTCTTCTTCGCCGCAGTATCCAAAGAACCTTTTCCGGCCATTTTTCGATCGTTTCGAACCCCGAGTTCTTACGCGAAGGCGTCGCACTAGGAGCATTTCTAAAAGCTGACAGGATAATTCTCGGCTATGAGCAACAGGTCACTGCACGTGTTAAGAAAATCATGCGGGAAATCTACGCAGGTATTAAGGCGCCTATTATTGAGACTAATAACCGTACAGCGGAGTTGATCAAGTACGCAGCGAACGTCTTTTTGGCCAGCCACATTTCCTTTATCAACAGCATTGCGCGACTATGCGAAGAAATTGGCGCAGACGTCGAAGTAGTGTCTGCCGCACTGAAGGCGGATCCGCGCATCGGTCAGCGCGCATTTTTGAGCGCAGGAATAGGGTATGGAGGCCTCTGTTTTCCAAAGGATATCCGAGCTCTGATCCGCATTTCACAGAAGCTTGGCTACCGCTTCAAATTCCTCGACGTCGTTGATCAGATTAATAAGGATCAACGCAAGTTTTTTGTACAAAGAATTCGCATGCTCGTCCCAAAGATTAAAGGCAAAAAAGTGGCGCTACTGGGCCTGTCATTTAAGCCGCAGACTGATGATTTACGCGATGCCCCTTCACTGGATATCATAAAAAGCCTGTTGCGCGCTGGGGCTAAGCTGCACGTCACTGACCCTGTCGCTATAAATTCAACGCGGCGTATCTTTGGCTCTCTCCTGACGTACCATCGAAATCCGTATGATGCTTTACGAGGTGCGCACGTCGCTGCAATCATCACTGAATGGCCGCAGTTTACCGCATTAAAATTAGAAAAAATGAAGAAATTACTTGCAGAACCGAACATTGTCGACGGAAGAAATATATACGACCCGGAAACGATGCGCCATCTCGGTTTTCGTTACATCGGAATCGGCCGCGGGTACATCAGAGAAATATTTGTAAAAAAATGAAAATCACTCATCCTAAAGTGACTATGTCGATACGAAAATCCGCAAAGAAGAAGAAGAATATTGTTGCCATTATTGGACTTGGATACGTCGGGTTGCCACTTGCCGTGCTCTGTGCGGAAAAGGGCTACCGAACGTACGGGGTAGCTCTGGATAGGAAAAAGGTTAACATGATTAATAGCGGAGTGAGTCCGATTCCAGGCGATCAGGAGTTAGACCGTTTGGTTGCGAAAAAGGGAATCATCGCCACCATAGACGCCGGAATAATTCGAAAAAGTGACATTGCTATTATTTGTGTTCCTACACCCGTTGACAAGTTCTATAATCCAGATTTGGGACCAGTGAAGTCGGCGGCAACGAAGGTGGCGAAAAACATGAAAAGAGGACAGCTGGTTATTGTCGAATCAACTATCAATCCCGGTGTGTGTGAAGAGGTGGTATTGCCAATACTCGAGAAGGACGGCAAGAAGCTCGGAAAGGATTTCTTTCTTGCTCACTGTCCTGAACGGATTAACCCTGGAGACCCGAAATGGAACGTTCGAAACATACCTCGAGTAGTCGGTGGCGTTACTCCGCAGTGCACGAAGCGCGCCGCTATCTTTTATCGTTCGATACTGGAGGGTAACGTCCGCGAGATGAAATCAATCAAGGAAGCGGAAGCTACAAAGATTATTGAAAATTCATTTCGTGACATCAATATTGCGTTCGTTAATGAACTTGCTAAGTCGTTCGACAAGCTGGGCATCGACGTCCACGACGTCATAAAGGGCGCGGCGACGAAACCGTTCGCTTTCATGGCCCACTATCCTTCATGCGGCGTCGGGGGACACTGCATACCGGTTGATCCATATTATCTCATTGAACGGGCAAAGCAGAGTGGGTTCGACCATCGGTTCTTACGACTAGCGCGCGAGATCAACAACAGTATGCCTGCCTACGTAGTTAACCAGCTTATCAGGATATTGAATGACATTGGCAAGCCGTTGAAAGGAACCACCGTGGGCGTACTAGGGCTGTCGTACAAGCCGAACGTGGGTGATATACGCGAAAGCCCGTCGTTGAAAATCATCGAACTTTTGAGAAGCTTTTCAGCAAATGTCCACGTGTACGATCCGTATTTCCCTCAACAGTCAACGGTGAAAACGCTCGATGCGCTACTATCGAAATCCACGGCTGTTATTTTGGCTACAGGCCACAAGGAGTTCGTTGCCCTCACGGCGGGGGAGTTAAAACGACGGGGTGTAAAAGTCATTATCGATGGTCAGAACGCACTCGACAGGGAGAAAATAATTCGTGCGGGGATACGGTATAAGGGGATAGGGAGATGAAAACATATGTGGTCATTCCTGCTCATAATGAAGCGGCACGAATTAGTCACGTACTCGCTGATGTTCGATCGCATGTCCCAGATTATGGCGTAATCGTAGTTGACGATGGCTCGAAAGACGATACGGCCGCAGTGGCTAAGAAGGTGATGGATGTGACCGTCGTGCGTCATCGAATTAACCTCGGAAAGGGTGCGGCTCTCAAAACTGGATGTGAAGCAGCAATGAAATACGGAGCCGACATCCTGGTGCTTATGGACGCGGATGGGCAGCATAAAGCCAGCGACGTTCCAAAGATTGTTGAAACTCTTAAGAATGAGCAGGCAGATATCGTATTTGGTGCGAGAACGATAGGGCGGGATATGCCCTTTATGATGATGGTAGGAAACAAATTTCTCTCAGTGGCAATTTCACTTCTTTTCGGCTACTATGTTTCTGACACTCAGAGTGGATTTCGCGCTTTCAGGGCAGGGGTATATCCGGCTCTCGCATGGAGCGGAGTCGCCTACGAAGCCGAAACTGAAATGATCGTCCGTGCGGCGAAGAATAAGCTGAAATTTTCCCAGATGCAGATACAAACACTTTATCACGATAAATATAAAGGCACGACTGTATTCGACGGCGTACGCATATTATTTAACATACTCATGTGGAAATTCCTATGATCGGAATGCAAATGGTGGCAATTATTTTTGCTCTCTGGATGATTTATTTCAGTTATTTACATTACCGGAGAGGGGAATTTAGCAAAGTTGAATTTACACTCTGGGAGGCACTATGGGTGGGTCTGATTTTTGTAGTCATTTTCCCAGTAAGTGTTAAATTTATTCTTCAGGCGTTTAGCATCACCCGAACATTCGATCTTGTTGTCATTGTGGGAGTTGTTGTATTATTTGGCGTGACATTTAGAAATTATGTGATTGTTAAGAGGATAGAGCGGAAGTTAGAAAATTCCGTTCGAAATGATAGCTTAAAAAATTTGCACGATAAGTAGCTTCTCTATGTCTGATGAGCAGCCAATGGTATCTGTTATTGTTCTCAATTACAATGGTGCAAAATATCTTTCTACACTGTTATCTTCACTACATCGTCAATCTAGTAACTCCTTTGAACTCATTGTAGTAGATAATGGATCTACTGATAACTCAATCGTATTGATACAGAAGAGCTATCCTGAAGCTAAAATACTTCATAACCGTATCAACACGTACGCCGCTGGTAATAACGTAGGCATTCGTAATGCAAGCGGCAAGTATATATTAGTACTAAATAATGACACTGAGCTCGATGAGAACTTTATTCACGAACTCACTCAAGCCGCTAAGTCTACTCCTAATGATGTAGGAATGTGGGCGGTTAAAATCCTTAATTTTTTTGAACGAGGTACTATTGATAATACAGGATTATTACTCTATCCTGATGGTCTGAGCAGGGGGCGTGGAAGATTGGAAAGGGACGCGGGACAGTACGATGCAGTTGAAGAAGTGTGCTTTCCAAGTGGGTGTGCGGGAATGTATAAAAAACAGATGCTTGACGAAATTGGTCTCTTTGATGAAGATTTCAAATTTTTTGTCGAAGATAGCGACCTTGGTTTTCGTGGTCGATTAGCTGGCTGGAAGTGTATCTATGTACCGAGTGCTCGAGTATATCATATGTTCTCAAAGTCATTCGGCACCTATAGTCCGGAAAAAGCCTTCTATGTTGAGAGAAATAGATTGTGGTTTGTATTTAAACTCTGCCCATGGAAAGTAATTCTAATTTCGCCATTCTATAGTTTTAAACGTTATCTATTCCAGCTATACGGATTAATTATTGGCAGGGGTGCCGCAAAGAAATTTAGTCAGCAATACTCAAGTTATATGCTAGGTCTCATTCTGTTAAAAGCGTGGCTCAGTGGGATCAGTGGAATCCCAGCAGTGTTACGGAAAAGGGGTAAAATCACCAAAAGGGTGTCAAATCGGGAAATATCCTCCTGGTTTAGAAAATATAGGATATCAGCACGTGAGATTGCCCTTAAAGAATATTAGAGTATAGGAAACAATAGCCTAACTCTCTCAAGTTTTACTTATGAAAATTGCACAGGTTACGTCAACATTTCCACCCTATGAGGGAGGAATTGGAAATGTATGTTATAACATCTCAAAGTTACTAGCTTTACGGGGCCACGACATCACCGTCTTTATACCAGAGAACTCACGTAAACAAATAAAAAGAGCAGATGGACCTTTTAAATTACGTGTTTTGAGGGCCCTTTTCTCGTTTGGAAATGCGAGTTTTCTTCCAATTCTTACAATCTCTTTGAAAGATTTTGATATTATACACCTGCATTACCCTTTCTTCGGTGGAGATATTTTTGTATATTTAGCCTCACGTTTATATAAGATTCCTTACGTAGTTACGTATCATCAGGATGTAAAAGGGGCAAGCGCGTTTAAAAGATTAGTATTCAGGATATATAATTTCCTATTTCGGAGAGTTGTTATTTCAAACGCTTCCAGAATCCAGGTGTTGTCGAAAGACCATTTTATTCATTCTGAGATATCTAATATCTTCAATCAATCAGACAAAGTTGCATATATCCCAAACGGAGTGGATGTTGACTACATCGATTCGGTGGAGGAATTTCCTATGCTTCGAAAGAAATTCCATATCAGCGATAATTCTTTTTTACTAATTTTCATTGGAGGTTTGGATGACGCTCATTATTTTAAGGGTGTACATCTCTTGATCCATGCATTGCAAAGTTTACGGCTAAAGGCACACCTACTGATCGTTGGGGGTGGAGATTTAGAAGATGTTCACAAGGATTTAGCAAAAAAACTTGGCGTATCGGAAAATGTTGTTTTCTTTGGAAAGAGATCAAATTCCGACGCTATTGCCATCTTGAAATCAGCAGATGCTCTAGTACTTCCCTCAACTGATACTGAATCATTCGGGATTGTGTTGCTAGAAGCGATGGTTTGCTGCAAGCCCGTTATTGCATCGCTATTGCCCGGAGTTCGAGTACTCATAGAAGATGGGGTGAATGGACTTCTGTTCCCAAAAGGTGATGTGAGCGAGCTGGTGGTTAAATTGACGACACTTATTGATGATCCTCAGCTTGGTGTTACAATGGGTAGGAATGGTCGAGCAACTGTTGTAAAGGAATATCAGTGGTCAACCATTGTTACTGCGCTTGAATCAATGTATCGAGAGAGCGTTACATAAGACTAAGTATGTTTTTTTTGAAAGAAACTAGGGAACGGACAATAACACTGGTGCTCGTGGTTATTTTAGTTGCTATCGTATCAGGTATATTTTCTTACTCTTTAAAAAAACCAATTCCACCGGGCGTAGATTCGGAAACCTATATTAACGACGCCAACTGGATTCTTGATAATGAAAAAATTCCGGCTCCCAAACAAGCACTCTATAATCATCTGAAAGCATATGTAACATTTGAAATTGACATTCTTATTGTGGTTCTGAAGCAATTTACTGGACTAAATATTGTCTTTCCACTTTTTTCTCTTTTTCAACTATTTCTAATAGTTTTTCTATGCCTGACTACGTACCTCGTTGGAAGTGTTTTTAGTCGTACTATTGGCGTAATATCAATTGCTTTCATCGCCATTAATTATGGGTATTTTAGGTTATTTAACGGCTCATCTGTATCTAACCTATTGGCGTTTTCTTTGTTGAATCTATTTTTTTATTTTCTCTACCAGTGGCACGTATCTGTCAAAAAAGTTTCATATTTCATCCTACTCGTAATAACGATTGGCTCCCTTTTTTTTACACATAGATATCTTACCGCTCCAATCTTACTGTTTTCCATTCCTTTGTATGCAATAATAATCTTTGCGTCACATAAGAAGGCCCGCGAGTATTTCTTTGTTGGTGCTAAGCACATACTTAATAGTAAAACGCTCACAGCATCAATTTTTTTTCTTGCCACCATTACTCTCTTTATTCTTATTAACTATTTGAGTCCGATTGTTGTTGAAACGCTCAATTCTTTTTTTGGGGTTGAAAGTGAGAGTAAATTTCAAAAAGTTATAACATTTGGTCTTTATCCGGATTATATTGGCCCACTGCTACTGATAATGGGTATTCTTGGTGTGATTGTTTTTTTATTGAGCCAGTATCAAAATAAAATTCATAAAATATTTCCCTTATTCTGGACTGTGATATTATTGGGAATTTTTCCGAATGTTCATTATTTTGGAATTACTTTCTATTATGAACGTCTGATTTTCTTAGGTAGTACCTTTTTAGCATTATTTGCTGCAATTTTGGTTGATTTTCTTTATCATCGTTTTATTCATTTGGTTAGATCGCCAGCAACATTGATCTTGGTATCTTCGTTTCTCACCGTACTCATAGTTAGTGCTGGGGTTCGTATGAACGTGGATTTGGCAAACCGTTCGAATTATGTTGAAGAAGGCCATATTGAGGCGTTTAACATCCTGCGTTCATTGACATTAAAGGACGAAACGGTTATATCGAATACAAGTAGGGTTTCACAAACATCGCATGATAGAATAATTTCTGACAGAAATATTAAGAATTATTCTTTTGCTTCTACACAAGACGCTTCTTTGATTTTTTTTAACCCTGATGATGAGGCCACTATTGAGTATCTCAAGAATAATGGTATTAGATTTATTGTACTCCAAAAGCCTTCCCTAGAAGGTGAGAAGTTATTACAACAATCCGAAGAGTTGTTCTTTGCCTCTCAGAGTTTCGAATCAGTATATCACTCCGCTGATGTGAGCATTTTTAAGCTACGCACACTTCTAGATGAAGATACTTAGAATAACTAGAAATTTTTATCCACTGGTTGGTGGGCAGGAGAACCATATATACAATTCGTCCCGCCGTATAGTATTAAATGGTCATGAAGTACATGTCCTTACGCTCATGCCCCAAAAGTCCCTACCGCGGCATGAAGTAAGAGATGGAATATTCATCTGGAGGGCACCAACGATTTTTCAATCCTTATACAATACGAGGATCCGCTTACTTTTTTTTATTTTTTCTGGCCTGGTGGAATGCGTAAAAATAAATCGCCAGGGGGGTAATTTTGATATTGTTATTGGACACGATTATTGGTCTGGAATCATCGGCTACTTGTCTTCGCGGATCATTTTCAAGAGTCGATTTATTTATTTTTCTCATGGTGTATTCCAGAAAGTTCTTGGACGACTTTCGCGTTCACTCGAAGTGATCTTTTTCAGATTACTCCCATTTGATTACCTAGTATGTGTAGATGATGGCACCGGTGGCAATTCATTTTTTCTTAATAAGATAAAAGTGAAGAAAGATGCATTTTCATTTATTCGTCATGGTATTGACACATCCTATTTCCAGAAGCATTTTCCGGGGAGTCAGGAATTTTTAAGGGCAAAGTATGAAATTTCCGATCCTTCATTAATAGTAATTAGCACATCAAAAGTCAACTCCATAAAGGGTATACGTTACGCAGTAAGTGGTTATATTAAATTTCTAGAATCGTATACTGATCACTCAAACTTCGTTATATGTAATGACCCGTGTGATGGAGAATTTGAAGAATGGAAAGTAATTAATGAACTAATAGATCAATCACGCTTCAAGAAGAACTTCGTTTTTACTCATAGTCTTGAACATGGAGAGGTTCGAAATCTTCTAGGTATAAGCGACGTCTGGGTCTCTATGGCGACCTATAGCAATCTTGGAAATGCGCTTCTCGAGGCAATGTCGTGTTCTTTACCAGTCATCGTCTCTGATGTCGGAGGGACCTCAACGGTGGTAATAGACGGTGTCACGGGTATTTTGGTCGGAGATAAAGACACTAGTGGCTTTTCAAAGAAGTTACTCTATTTGGCCCAACATCGAAGTGAGCGTGAGAAAATGGGTCATAATGCAAGAAACTTCGTCACATCAAATTTTTCCTGGGACACAAGAGTTGACACTGAGTTGAAAATATACAGAAAAACACTCGATCAGCAGTAAGTCACCTCGAAGGCCTTGAGCATTAGAGGAATCTATTGATTACGTTCGTTATTTTTGCGCTTGCCTTACCGTTTCCATAAAGAGGTAAATAGTGTGAAGGTTTTTTTAACCCACTGATAATTTTAACTATTGTTTTTGTGTTTGTGCCTACTAAAGTATTCCACCCATTTTTTACTGTCTCAACCCACTCCGTTTCTTCCCGCAATGTTACACAGGGAGTTTTTAGGAAATACGCTTCTTTTTGAACGCCGCCCGAGTCAGTGAGTATCATCTCAGCAGATTTTTCTAGCTTAAGCATATTCATATAGCTTACTGGTTCGAGTAGCAAGATATTGCGTTTATGAAGTCTGGGCAAAAGCTTGAATTTCTTTAAGTTGTTTCTTGTGCGAGGATGTACGGGAAAGACAACCTTTTTGTTGCATTGATTCAGAGCATTAACTATTGATGCGAGTCGTTCTTTGTGATCGACGTTGCCAGCCCTATGAACCGTCACGAGTATGTATCCCCTTAAGGCTAGTTTATGACTTTTGAGAAAAGCTGCATCATTGCGAGTCTTTTTTACTGCATACCGTAAAGTGTCGAGCATAACATCTCCGACTATATAAATATTTCTTTTGATATTTTCCTTGCGAAGGTTATTGGCGCTTATTGACGATGAACAAAAACAAATATCAGAAAGATGATCTGCAATGATTCTATTTTGTTCCTCAGGCATCATTTTATTGTAACTTCGCATTCCAGCCTCGATATGTGCGACCGGAATATGTAGTTTTGAAGCGGCTAATGCTCCAGCGAGGGTTGAATTGGTGTCGCCGTAAATTATTACTAGGTTTGGTTTTTCTTTTAGCAATACTTGCTCTAGTCTAATGAGCATTCGCCCAGTCTGCTCTCCATGTGAAGTAGAGGCAATACCGAGATTTTTTTTAGGTTTAGGAATATCAAGCTCTTTAAAAAATGTGCGTGACATTTGGTAATCGTAATGTTGTCCCGTATGTATAAGAATGTGGTGGTATCTTTTATGTAAAGAGTACGCAATGGGCGCAACTTTAATAAATTGTGGGCGTGTGCCGATGACTGAAACAATTGTTTTCATAGATTTTCGTATAGTGCGAGCAACTTTAGTGATTCTTTCTGCCAGTTATACAAAGAACGTGAGGCAGTAATACAGTTTTCTTTCATCTCCTGATAGCGCGGAGACTCGCAAATCATGCGGATGACCTTCGCTATAGTATGGGCAGAAAGATCTGGGAAGACGTCACCTACGTTGCTTTGACGTATTACGCTACGCATAACAGGGAGGTCGGAAGCAGCAACAGGGATTCCGGCCATCATATATTCAAAGAGTTTATTCGGCAGGGCAAGTTTTTTATTTAAGTTTAACCCTGAGAATGGAATAACCCCTATATGAGCAGACTGGGTGTAGCCAGCAAGATCCTGTGGTTCGATTGGGCCCGTAAGTATAACTCTTTTCCTCGTTGGTAAGATTGAGACAATCTTGTTGAGTGAGGAAAGGTCTCCGATACAAAACATGACAAGAAAGTATTCCTCTGGCAGCAACAACAATGCCCGAATCAGACTGTCCAGTTTACGAAATTTATCGACTCCCCCCTGGTATATAATAATCTTTGCATTATTAGGGAGACCAAACTTTACCTTAAGGTCCTTTTTTTTGATGTCATGAAGTTCGGGACAATTCATAATAACGGATGGTCTGGTAATACTGTATCTTTTTTGTAGTTCATCGGCGATTGCATCGTTCACTGTAATGACTACGTCAGTGTCACCAATGAATTTTTTTTCTATTGTTCTAAAGTACCATTTAAGTAACAACGAGTATCCCGAGCCAAGAAGGCCATTGTTAGTACTGTTGATAGTCTCAGTAAATAATTCGTGACTATCATAAACTACTTTCGAGTTGTTCAGTCGAGCCGCCCGAATGATTGGGAGAAGTGTGTTTAAGTCGTGTGCGTGATATATATCTGCGTGAACCTTGACCAATTCAGTATACATGGCTTGTTGAGTTTGATTGCCAATGTGTAGTAACTTTTTACTGAAAAGGAGTGTATGTATTTTAGTTTTCTCCTGTTTTACTCGTATTATAGTCGCCATTATTAACTGTTCAGGAGTGAGATTTCCCCCCTCAAGTGCTACTATCGTAAGATCATACCCCGCCGAGAGTAACGTTACTGCCTCCTTCGTTACCCTTGGATCGAAGGATAGGTCGTTCATAACTGCCATGCATACTCTTTTTTTTTGCCTACTAGGCGAGAACTTCATAATTTAGATTGACGAGTCTCTAAAGAATTCATTTGTAATTGTGCGTTAGGTGGGCTTCTTTACGGAAATTTAGTAATTTCTCATATTTTGTTTCTAAACAGCACGCGACATATTCCCAGTGTGATATCTTTGCAATTACAGTCATGAGGTTTAATATATATTTATTTTCCATATATTAATGCTTTCTCATACAACTTGGCGTACTGTGCTGCAATAACTTCAGGTGCGTGAATCTTTTTTACGAATTCACGGCCAGGTTCTGATAATTCATGTAATTCATCTTGATGATAGTAAAAGTGCGTCAATACGTCTCCAAGCGTTCTAACACTTGCGTTAATGATTGGGATTGTGTTACCAAAATCAACAGCTTGACGATAGGACGTTTTAAGATAGGCTATCACGGGCTTACCCCGCGCCATTACCTCTACGGCAAATCCACCGTACCAGCCCATAAGTATTTGATCAATTACAATGTCAGCTTCTTGAATAAGCGCAAGCAGCGCTTCATGAGATATCTGATCAGGAAGAAGTAATTCTATTTTGAGGCCCTGTGCTTTAAGATGTTTTATAGTATTTACAATGTATTTTGTACCCTTGATCCCTTGATTCGTTGGAGCGTGCAAAATTATGAAATTTTCCCTACTTTTGTTACTTGCGACCGTTTTAGATTCAGGAATAGGTCGTGAATAGGGGATGATCGCATCAAATCTACTGATTGAGTCAATGAGCCAGGGGCCGTTAATAGCAATTTCTTTTGAATGCTTAATAGTGAACTCAACATTTTTTTTGTGGTTCACAAAGTAGGACTGCGGTTTACTTCGTGCATACTCGTAGTAAGCACTCAGCTGTTTATCCTCAAGTACGGAACGCTGAATATCAAATGCTTCCGAGCCGGCAAAGGTATTAATTACATATTTGTTACATTTATTAAGAAGCAGTAATTCGAATTTACTATTGAAAAAACATGACATGGAGTAAAAATGAAAAATGTCGTAATGAAGTATGCAATAAAAAAAATACATCAACCGTATTATCAGGTTAACAATTTTTAATTTAGTTCTTGGAAGGGTTAAGTCAAAATTAAAGTTATATTTGTTTGCTGATAGATTCCAGAAGTCAATTTGTATTCCTTGTCTGCGAAGAACCCGAGTAAAGGCATATATCCCAGGTGCCCCCGCCGATTTAGTACTTACAAAGATACGCTTCTTTTTAAGAATTTCGGCCGGATCATTCTCCATTTTTGATGTACTTTATCATAATTTTAATTGTTTTTAACAATTGTTTTTTGAAATCAGTTGTAAAAGTTGCGCCGATACTTACAATTTTGCTATTATTGATGTCAAATTTCTTTATATCGCCATAAACCCAATCCTTATATATTGGCTTAACCTTACCTTTTTTTCCAAAGGCGTCTATCACTAAATCATTTAGTTGTTGAATGCTAATCTTAATACCAGATGCACAGTTGTATGTTTCACCTCGTGCTTTTGGGTTTACGGCAACAAGTAGATTAGCAAGCACAACATCCTTGACATAGGTAAACGACCGCTGTTGTTCCCCTGTGCCATATATTATTGGGCGTTCACCATTAAGAAGATTTCTGATAAAAATTGCTACAACGCCGCCAAAGTTATTATACTCCTGGCGAGGTCCGTAAACATGGTAATACCTTAGAATGGTTGTGTTTACATGATGAACCTTATTAAAAAAGGACACATACTTTTCACCAGCTAGCTTTGAAACGCCATAGAATGACACTGGATTAAGCGGATGACTCTCATCTTGCGGGGAAAATACTGGCTCTCCGTATACCGAACCGGTAGAAGCATGGACAAATTTTTTGACTTTAAATTGGTTTGCTAATTCAAGTAGGTTGAGAGTTCCCTCTGCGTTAATATCCAAATCTTTTTGAGGATTAGCCATGCTAACAGTTTTCTTTGATGCTGCCTGATGGAATATAATGTCAACTCCATTTAATTTTTTTATAAGTTCCTCCTTATCTCGGATATCACAAATTACCTCTTTGAAGTGTGGACTTCGATATAAGTGTTCAATATTATTTCGCTTTCCCGCAATATAATTATCCAGGGAAATAGTAGTAATGCCATTATTGACGAGTTCCTCACATATGTGGCTGCCGATAAATCCTGCGCCTCCCGTTACCAATGCTGTTTTATATTTTTTTTTAAACTCACGTATAATTGATTTTTTTGTGTACATATGTGGTTAATTACTTGGGTTAGTTTTTACTGTCAAGGACTTGATTGTGTTGATAATACTTTTAACCTGATTGGGTGTTAGTAGCTTAAGAGTATAGAGCACGACCGGGAAGGAAAGGCAAATCAATGCCCGTATTATAAGGTTAATAATAGTACCTTCGACAGTAATAGTGAAGTACCCGATAAGGTACCCCACACTAATTAACACGATGGTCATATTTTTTTTCATCTTATAGTCGATGGGGTAATATTTCTGAGAAAAAAAGTAGACCAGCATTGTAGACACGAGGTATGAAGACGCGGTACTAATGGCGGCACCGAGTATCCCATACCGTGGTATCAGTATGAAGTTGAGAATAATGTTAAGAATAGCTGCAATAATAGTAGTCGTCGTAATTATGTGCATTTTGTTTACTAAGTTTATCCCAATTGAGAGTAACGTATATGCGCCGAGAAAAAATGTGCCGAATGACAAAAAGGGTGTCACAACATATGCTTGAGTGTATTCTGGGGTTGTCACTAATGTAATCGCCTCCTTAGCAAAGTACGTCGTAAGGATTATCAACCATGTTGCTATTATAACAAATAGTGAAAAAATCTCCGTATAAACTTTTTTTGCGTCGTCTTGTTTCATGATTGAGAATGCAAAGGGGCCCCAGGCGAGCTGTAAGCTGGAAATAAGTAGGACTAAGAGAATGGTTGATCTTACACCTACGCCATATAACCCAACATCCGCCAAAGTTGCGTAGTGTATGAGAAAAAAACGATCAACAAGTTGTAATGCCCATAGTGAAATACCGGCAGGGATGAGTGGTACGCCGTATTTCAAAAGTTCAATTAGTCTTTTTTTTGAGAATGAAAACGTTAAGTATTTTTTGGTAATAGAAAATATAATAAGTAAACTTAAAAATACTGTTGAAAGGTAACCATAAAAGTATCCTCGCAGACCAAGTCCGAAAGATATAACAAACAGAATTATAATTCCGACTTGCAATCCTCCTTTCAGTAGCGAAGCGACTACATATAATGATGCTCTACGACTAATACGTAGTAAATGAAAAAGAAAGTTTTGTAAAACACTAAGACCTGCAACAAAAATAGTAATTTTAAATATGTTAGTATAAGCGGGTGATTTATAGATCGCAGCACCAAGTGAGGTGGCATTGATACTAAGTAAGAATACAGTAAGTATATTAATAACTAACAAAAACAACAAACCCGTGGTTACGGTTTGTTTCTTTTCATGTTCGTCATTGTGAAAGTAATAATAAAAGGATACAGCTGTGGTCATTCCGAAGCCAAAGACAATACTGACGATTTGAATAATGGTAGTGCTGATGTCAATAAGGCCATATTCCGTCGGATTGAATAATTTGGTTAATATCGGCAGCAAAATAAAACTGAGCACCATTTGTGACGCAGCACCTACGGCGTATACGATAAAATCTTTGCCAAAATTGGCAGTCTTATGTTCCACTTATTGTTCGTTAAACCGTAACTTTAAGAATCTAGCCGGAGAACCTATGTAAACTGAATCTTTCTGAACGAGATCTTTTGTCACCAATGATTGTGCACCAACAACTACGCCATCAGTAATGGTTGTTCCATATAATATTGTTACGCCAGCACCGATCCAAACATTCTCACCGATTTTAACCGACTTTGATAGTAGTTGGGCATCACGGATTTTTTGATGAGGGTTATTAACAGGGTGGGATGTGCTAAAAATTGAAGTATACGCGGCGATTGATACATCGCTTCCTATTTCGACACCACCATATCCGGAAATAAGACAAAAATGTTGAATGCTAACATTATTGCCAATTGAAATATGTTCTGGATTTTGCAGAAAGACGTATGGTGCAATCTTTACCTTTTCCCCAAATGATTTACATAAGCGCGTATAACATATCGACCTCATTTGGTATCCGTATGCAGACTCGGAATTACGAATACATGAAATCAACTTTCGGACTACGAAAATTGGAACTTTTTTTATTATTGAATTAATTAGGCGCCCTAACATGTTATGCGTGGCGCATTCACTTAGGAATAATATCTTTTATAGCATTGGCGACAGTTTCGATATCCTTATTCGACAGCTCGGGATACATGGGAAGTGAAAGTACCTCCTTACTTGCTTTTTCCGATTCGGGAAAGTCGCCTTCACGGTATCCGTAGTCCATGTTTTGGAACACTGGCTGTAGGTGAAGAGGGAGGGGATAATGCACGGCTGTCGGGATGCCTAGATCCTTCAATTTGTGTTGAACAAGGTCACGATGCTGTGTCCGGATCGTATATTGTTGGTAGACTGCTTTCGTGTCGGGGAGAACGAAAGGAGTCGTAAAGGCAGAGTTACCGAGAAGGTCCGAATACCGCTTGGCGTTTTGAATACGTTTCTCATTCCACTCATCGATATGACGCAGCTTGACGCGTAATATTGCGGCCTGGAGATTGTCGAGTCTTGAGGAATCACCGAGAAATTCATGGTAGTACTTTTTCTTCGATCCGTGATTTCGCATCATTTTCATCTTTTCCGCGATCGATGCATCATTTGTCAAAATCATCCCTGCGTCACCGAACGCCCCGAGGTTTTTTGCCGGAAAAAAAGAAAGACAGCCGATATCGCCAATCGAAGTTACGTTCTTGCCTTTGTATTGGGCGCCTATAGCTTGGGCCGCATCCTCGATCACCTTCAGGTTGTGTTTTTTTGCAATCACAAGAATTGGATCCATATCAGCTGGTTGCCCATAGAGGTGTACAGGTATGATTGCCTTTGTCTTCGGTGTTATCTTTTCTTCGATTTTTGATACGTCAATATTGTAGGTTTTCGGGTCTATGTCCACGAAGACCGGTTTCGCATGTTCGAGCGCAATCACCTCAGCTGTCGCTATAAACGTGAAGGGTGTCGTGATTACTTCGTCTTCAGGGCCGATGCCATAGTTGCGTATGGCGAAAAGCAACGCGTCTGTCCCTGAGTTGAGGCCAACTGCGTAAGATACCCCGCAGTAGTCGGCTACCTCTTCTTCAAGCTTCTCCAAGTTTTCACCGAAGATAAACGTTCCCTCGTCAATGACCTGTTGGATGGCTGTATCTATCTCTTTTTTTAACGCGTTGTATTGGACTCCTAAATCGACAAGTTGCATAGTAGTATGCGCGGTATTGTAGCACATTTCGCCATATTGAAAAGTGGTGACAAGGTAGCTTCGGAGTCTGCTGTATGGACGATATTATAGCAAAAAGAAGAAGGCCAGCGAGACTCCACTGGCCCAGTCAGAAAAGGTGCTGGCAGGCTCCACTTGCGGCGTTGCGTACATCGTCGAAATCTACTCCTTCCGAGTGGAGCCACTCAAGCGACGCTTCGATAGCGAGGGTGCATCGCTCCTGTGCCTTACTGGCATTCGAGAGGAATTCTGGATCATGATTGCCGGCGTACCGCGTAGTAAGTGATCTGACAGATGAAAATGCTTCATCAATGGTGCGAACATGGGGTCCACATTCGCTCGGCTTTCCAAATTGGTCAGCGAGCACCACGATGCGGTCGCGATGATGTCTCATGGACGGAGAAAATATATCCCCGGTCCAGTAGGACCAGCCGAAATGGATGTCGTCGAACGGAGAGACAAAGTTCATCGCTCGTAGGAGTTCTCTCCCGCGAACTTCATTGGTAACGACTCGATGCGTGAGGAGCCGGCCGACGTCATGTGCGAGTATCTGGAATGAGGTGAGAAATTGATCCTCCGCTGGGAGGTTTAGTCGACTGGTCATTGCCTTCACCAGCGCGACGGCGAGATGCATGTGTGTAGTAAATGACCCGTTCCAGTGGGGTGAGAGCTGCCTTGCGCGCGCTAGAAAGGTTGCAAAGGCAGTGACGTCTCCGTTGTGGAGAGGACGCTGTGCTCCCGTGAATGCGGTGTCAGCCGTGAGCTGAATGCCTACAGCGACAAGCGAATCAAAAAGATCAATTTCATGGGTGATCGTGGTGATAGCCACATGAACCCCCTTATGGTTTCAGTCTTGTGTTTATTTTTTGTAGTGTTTCTCTGTATTCGCGAAAGGTATTCACACTGGACCATTCCTTGAGATTCCGGAGGACATAAGCGGAGATTCTTGAGTGGTTCTTTTTAGCATAGGAAAGCAGGTCGGTCAAATTGTATCTGTCGCCGTGCTTGGATCGTGCCAGGGTATGTATACACGACTGCAACCATTGTGTTCTGAAGAAAAGATAGCCACCTTGTATATAGGGGTGGCCTATGCGTCGAGATGATGCGCCTCTCAAGTGGTATCCAAGTAAACGGTGTTGTTTATCGAGGTACACTCTTCCTACGCTGGTAACATTTCTGAAAGCGGGAAAGAGTGTGATACCAATTGCCGACTCGGGAGCGCACTGACGAATAAATTGCCGAACCGTCCCTGGCTTGAATAGTGCAGAACTGTCGGCCATGATGATCAATACATTGGATTCAGAGAATTTCTGTCTGTGAAGTGCGGTAGCGACCGCATGGCCTGTTCCGAGGGGACTAGCCTGCTTCACGAACGAGTAGCGGTTCCCTCCTAACAGTTTGCGAAAAAGAGAATCATCCGCCGGCGTAACAATAACAATCCTCGTCACAGGAAGCGAATGCAGTGTTGCCAGGACATGCTCAATAATTGTTTTTTTACCTAAAGGAAGTAGCGACTTCGGGAGGGCGATACCCATTCTCTTGCCCTTGCCACCTGCTAAAATAATCGCTGCAGTGTCTCTAATGGGTCCAATATTCTTTTTCATCTAACGAAGCCGACAGCGGGTTTAAGATTTTCTGATGTTACTTTTTCTCCTGTACCTGTTCCCCGTTTTTAGCGTATGTTTTTTCACATGATTTGCATACGCATGTATTATCGGACCCGAAATCAATCTTTTCTCCGCACTCGCATATCCACCCATGTACTCTTGCGGGGTTACCATACACCAGGGCGTAGTCAGGGATGTCTTTTGTGACTACCGAGCCAGAACCAATAAACGCATGCCTTCCAATAATGGTACCGCAAACGATCGTTGCGTTTGCCCCGATGGATGCACCCTCCTTCACAAGCGTGGGAAGATAGACCCCGTGCTTTGGGTATTTGGACCGAGGATTCATGTCGTTCGTGAAAACCATCGAGGGTCCACAAAAAACGTAGTCCTCGAGGGTAACACCGTCATATATCGATACGTTGTTCTGTATTTTTACGTCGTTTCCGATAGCTGTTTTGCTGCTGACATTCACGTTCTGGCCAAGCGAACAGTTCTTTCCGATTTTGGCGCCCGCCATGACATGGCTAAAATGCCATATCTTTGTACCTTCGCCAATTTCACAAGGTTCGTCGATGTAACTTGATTTGTGACAGAAATATTTGGTGTCAGTCATAGACGATGAGCTATAGTTTTCGAACGAGTGGATGTGTGAGTTGCGAGTTGTGGACTACTTCCGCAATCCTGATGTCGTGAGCGAGTTGGATTGAAGGTCTAGCATCGTCGATACCGAAACCATCGCCTGCAAGTATTCGTTTGTATACCTGCGTATGGAGGTCAGTGAAGCCGTCAGAAAACTCGATTTCTTGCCCGTCCATGGTGAGAGACCTATATGTTCGTTTACCTGTTTTTTGCGCGTCTTGAGGAATATCGGCGGAGTCAATTGAAAGGTACCAGCGGACTCGGGCCTTTTCCAGCTCGATGTATCCAGACGTTTTCGTAGCAGTACTGAGATGCACTTCCTGACGTTGAACGTTTCCGAAAAGCCAGATGAGTATGTCAAAAAAATGTATACCTATATTTGTTGCCAGCCCACCTGATTGTTCAATCTTTCCCTTCCACGAAATTTGATACCACTTACCGCGTGAAGTGATATACGTAAGGTCGATGTCATGTTTATTACCCGTTGGAGCTGAATCAAGTTTTTCTTTGAGTGCAACCATTGCTGGATGCACGCGAAGTTGAAGAATAGTATAGATTCTTTTTCCGAATTCGCGTTCGAGTTCCTGGAGGGCATCGAGATTCCAGGGGTTCAGTACCAGGGGTTTCTCGCAGATCGCGTCAGCACCGACGCGCAACGCTAAGCGTATATGAGCATCGTGAAGGTAATTCGGTGAACATATAGTGAGGTAGTGGATTTCACTGCCAGCGTTCTCGCGACGCAGTTTATCGATATGTCTATCGAATCTTTCAAATTCTGTAAAAAAAGCCACATCACCAAAATAGCTGTCAAGGATCCCTACGGAATCTTGGGGATCCAATGCAGCAATAAGTTGGTTGCCCGTATCCTTTATTGCCTGCAGGTGGCGTGGGGCGATATAGCCCGCGACACCCGTCATGGCGAAATTTTTGGTCATATTATGAGAAGTTAAATGTGATCGTTTTCCTTACTAACTGTATTACTGCGCATGTGGGTTCGAAGTAAATAGATACATATCCCCACTATACTCAGTCCCAGTATCTCTAAGAGGGAATTTAATGTGTTGATTCTTACACCGACTTTATTGAGAAAATAGATTACCAAAGGGACTAACGCGATGGAGAGAAAAAAGGAAAAAATAAATCTCTCCAAGCCAGTGATTTCGTTTTTGTACCAGAATACGTAGCTCCATGTCAATCCTGGAATGAAAAGTGCAAGTGAGGCTCCGGCAATGATGCGCGTAGATTGTTGGATAGGCATCCATATACTTAGGACAATTGATAATAGAGCTACTATGATAATGCTCGCACCTAAGTATTTGACAAAGCCGTTCTTCATATTGGTACCCACTGGTATATCAAAAATTTGAATGTTTGAAAAGGGTCGCTAATGATGCTATAACTATTTATATATGCGAGGTAGTTTGCTTAACTTGCTTCGGAACCATCTCTCGCTGGTCCTTATTATTGGGGTTGGCCTAGTTTTCTTAATAATATATTCTTGGCTCTATTCTGGATCCGACCCTATATTTACCTCACCTGACGAAACGGCCAATTACTATTTTTCTCAGCTATTTGCCGCAGAGAGTAAACTTAGATTCCACGATCCACTAAATGAGATATCTGGTGGTCTCATACATCCTCGCAGTATGGCTGTCAGGGGTGGTGAGTTAATTCCCGGAAGCTTTCTTGGCATGCCTCTTCTATACGGCAGTATAGCAAAAGTTTTTGGTATAGGCAGTATACTCAAAATTACACCTATTTTAGCAGTAATTGGTGCAGTTTTTTTCTATTTTCTCATAAAAGATATTTTTTTAGAACGCATAGCTACCATATCGACACTTCTTTTGCTTATCCTACCACCATTTTTTTTATATAGCTCACGGGGGATGTTTCATAATGTACCCTTCGTATCTTTTTTTATTGTAGGCTTATTTTTTTTAGTCCATCAGTTTTTATACCCATTGACATTAAAAAAGAGATTATTGTTTCTATCGCTATCAGGCGTATGCACGGGACTTTCATTAGCATTAAGGACATCAGAAATTTTTTGGGTATTGGCGGTTTTTGCAATAATTTTTTTATCAAACCTTAGAAGGTTGAGTCTTGTTCAACTTGTTTTCTGGGTTGTTAGTTTTTTTGCTGTTATGACCCCCATTTTAGTTGCCAACACTCATATCTACGGTTCAGCACTATCATTCGCATACTCATTTGAACACGAGGGAACTTCGAGCATGCTTACGAGTGGCCCATCTTTATTACAAAACATTGGAAAGGCAATTTTGCCTTTTGGAATAAATTTTTCGACGATGAAGTACGCAACATATGACTATCTATTACTGGCATTTGGTTGGTGGGCGCTTTTCACTATTACCGGCGCAGTCTGGATATTACGTGATATAGTGTTGGCATTCATAAAAAAATACACCACGTGGTTAGGTGGACCCTGGCGTAGTACATCTATGCCTGTTCTTATATACACTTTATTGTTTCTGACTGTGTCTTTGGTATTAGTGGTGTTTTATGGATCTTTCGAGATATCAGAGTATTTTGATAAATCCGTAATAATACTTGGATCATCATATATACGGTATTGGTTACCAGTTTATATATTTGGGATTCCTTTTGTCGTTGTCAGTTTATTTCGGCTTGGGCGGCTAGTAAGAAATAAATGGATTTCAAGTGTGATCCAAATAGGGGTATTCTTCGTAATCATTTTTATCTCACTACATTTCACTTTTCTTGACCCACTCTATGGCATCGCCGCTACCAGGAAAAACACGCAAAATAACATTCATATTCGTGAAAGTATTCTATCAAGTACAGAAGAAGACTCAATAGTAATTACCGGGAACGCCGATAAAGTCATTTTCCCTGAACGAAGGGTGATTGTCGATTTACCTCTCAAAACAGATGGTGATCTTGCCACTCTTCGATTAATGCTTAAGACGACACGCATTTATGTATATACAAACCCACTAAATACGGACGTAATACACCTTCGCGAGCATCTCATTCAGGCCGGGTTCACTCTTTCATATGTAACAAATTTAACAATGGCGGGTGAAACACTGGAAGAAGTACTTCTAGATTGAACTTGGCACTATAATAAGCTATAGTTCACACTACCTAACATATGGATTCACGCCGGAGTAAGCAAGTTTTAACAAGGGCATATAATGCGATGAGAGTGATTATCTGGAGTATTCCGGCAATTGTTTTTATAGGTCTTATAAATTACCATTTTGTACCCGGTGGAACTTTTACAATTACGTATAATGTAGTAAAAGGCGCACCGGAAGTAAGTAATTTTGCTGCGAAAGAACCTGACCGTCTTATTGGGACGAACAACACCAAGGGAGATACTGAGTATTTCCAATTGATCACAACAACTCCTTTATATTTCGATGTAACTGTACCACGGCCCTTTGAGCGAGCGACGGTTAAATTAATATATCAAAACCTCGATCGCCAGCCGAGTATTGATCTTGGCGTACGTCAGCCGGATGGTGCGTATTACTATAAAAAGATGGCGTACTACAACGACACCCTAGAGACCCTCCCTGATTATTGGATAAAAATGCATGATGGCGTTAACGTGTTATGGCAGAAAGATACCGCCTATTATGAAAAAACACTGGAGTTACTTAGATGGCACGACTCACAGGTAGATGAGATTCGCAAGAAAGCCAACGATCTTGATCTGAGTGCCGCCGTGGATCGTATTAGTGATATCAAGAATAAGTACGAGGAGCTTCTTCAGGAAATTAACAAAGAATATCTAAATTCATTGCCAAATATTCAATTTTCCTCCGTTCAAGAATTCCTAGATAATCTTCCCGACAAGAACCGCGTCATTAGTTTTAACAAGAATATTACAACTGCATTACCTTTACCGGGTTATAAAGTTTCTTCTGAAGCCACAACCATCAGCACAAGTATAAGAGGAAAACATGAACTATATACGTATATCGAGCAGAATGAACTTCTTGATTTCACGTTTACCATACAAGATATCAATAGACATCAAGGTCCTGACGAATTTCATATTTCGTTATTTTCAAAGGATGGCCAACAAGTATTCGATGATAGGCTTTTTGATGATGGCGAACAAAATGCGGCAGGCACGATCAATCCGGACCGTCAATATCATCTTTCACTTGATACTCTCTCATCGGGTATATATAAGATAGTGCTTGATATGCCAGATGATATCTTTATTAAGAAAATTGTGACTGGCCAAAATCGTGTAGTCTTCAAGGGGAATGTATACTTAGCTGAAAGTCCAGAATATAAGACAGTACTCGGCGATAGGTTGTTTACAACGACAACGCTCTATACGAATAGTAAATCTATCACTGCTAGGACCTCACATGTAAATAGCTTACAAACTTTACGAGTAGGACAAGAAACTGTTGTAATTAGTGAACTTCACACTCCCTCAAGTATAGTGACGGCCGGTGGATTTACCGCTGTGACTTCTCCAAAAAATGACGTATACATCAGCGGTGATGGATTCTTTAGTTTCTCTCAGAGTCAATTTTTTGATCCTACATATAATGATATCCCAAATCTTAACGCGGTCGAGAATGTTAACGACTATGATTTTATTATTTCTGAATACCCACAACCGCAAGAGGAAGACGGATGGCTAGTAGCAGAGGCACGTATTGAAGCCCCTCAATTGTACTTTTCCAAAAATGGACTAACCACGGTAAGCTTTATGTTTAATTTACTTGGACTCCCAGAGAATCGTCGTACATTGAAAGTGAAAGAAGTGACAGTAACATTTGAAAAAACACCATTAACATTTAGGAGGATTAGTGAAAAATTGAAAGGTCTATGAAAAACGTAATCATTAGTAGAAACAATGTTCCTAAATAATCAGAAACTAGGTGATGTTTCGAAAGTAGCTGGTAACCTTTTTAAAGAGCTTTTTAAAGTTTCTTTCATAAGTTATTTCGTTTTATATTTCTTTGAAACAGTACAAGAAGGATTGGTTAGCTACTTCATTGATCTCAACATCTTTCTGACTATAGCGATCTTGAGTGGGATTATCATTATAATTACTGGTGAATCATCTAGTGAACAGGAAGAGAAAATACCACACACAGTTCGTTATTATTTCATTAGCGCAAGTTTTTCTTTAATTGCGGCACTAATAATATTTTTGCAAACAAAAGAAATTGGGACCATATCTGTTCTTCTTGCCGCACTCTCTGGAGTTTTAATCATGTCTGTTTCCTACTTTTTTATTAGCACTCAACAAGAATGATTGACGGATTGCAAATAAAACAGCTTGTCGCACATGTTGATAAAGTTGAAGCAGGTGAGATAGTCAAAAGACCTGGCTTTCTTATGGAAGTTTTACGAAGCGATGAAGGCCTACTTGAAAAATTTGGCCAGTCTACCATGACGGTTGCTTACAAAGATACAATTAAAGCGTTTCACTGGCACAAAAGACAGGATGACCTATGGTTCGTCGCGACTGGGAAAGCGATGGTAGTTCTCTTTGATTTACGGGATGAGTCTCCAACGAAGGGGGAGACGCAAGTGATAATGGCGGGAAAAGATGATTATAAGCTTATTGTCATTCCTGTCGGTGTCGCTCACGGGTACCGAGTACTCAGCGAGGAGCCAGTCATGCTTGTGTACTACACCACTGAGCCATATAATGTTCAGCACCCTGATGAGGAGCGGATCCCGTTTGATGATCCAAACATCGGATTTGACTGGGGTAACCAGTCGCACCCTAAAACTATATGAAGTTTGATATTGCTAACCAAAAGCTCGCAGCAAAGGGGAAGACCCGTATCGAGTGGGCAGGCCGCCAGATGGACGTCCTAGGACGCATACAAGCCCGTTTTAAGCGTCAGAAACCCCTCAAAGGGCTCCGCGTAGCCGCATGCCTCCATGTGACCGCAGAAACGGCCAATCTCATGAAAACGCTTGTAGCGGGGGGCGCGAAGCTTGTTTTGACCGCTTCTAACCCATTATCAACACAGGATGACGTTGCGGCCTCACTTGTCGTCCACGACAGGATCGCCGTGTACGCAAAGAAAGGTGAAAACAGGCAAACCTATTTTAGACATATCAATACAGCGCTGGATTTCAATCCTCACATAACAATGGACGACGGAGCTGATCTCGTTTCGACGCTTCACAGAAGTCGTGCTTCCCAAACCAAGAAAGTTTTAGGTAGTACTGAAGAGACGACGACCGGGGTTATACGACTAAAGAGTATGGAAAAGCACGGCGTGCTAAAAATACCGGTGATTGCGGTGAACGACGCGAAGACAAAACATTTTTTCGACAACAGGTACGGAACTGGGCAGAGTACGATAGACGGAATCATCCGTGCGACAAACGTATTGCTCGCCGGTAAAGTTGTAGTCATCGCAGGGTATGGGTGGTGCGGCAGGGGAGCGGCGATGCGAGCAAGAGGTATGGGGGCACGCGTGGTAATCACCGAAATTGATCCATTAAAAGCGATTGAAGCAGTTATGGACGGGTTTGAAGTCGCTCCAATGTCGAGAGTCGCCGGCGAGGGTGATATCTTCGTCACGTTGACAGGTGATATCCACGTTATTCGTAAGGAGCACTTCTTAAAGATGAAAAGTGGAGCGATTGTATGCAATTCAGGGCACTTCGATGTCGAGATCGACACGAAGGCGTTGCAGCGCATTTCAAAAAAACAACGACAGATGAGGGAGTATGTCATCGAATACACACTGCCTGGAGGCAAACACATCAATCTTTTGGCTGAAGGCCGTTTAATTAACCTGGCAGCAGCTGAAGGCCACCCTCCATCGGTGATGGATATGAGTTTCGCGAATCAGGCGCTCTGGGCGGAATACATCGCCCGCAACCATCGCGAAAAGATCGACGAGACGATAGCAAAAATGAAACTTGACGCCATGGGCATGCATATTGACAAACTCACGTCTGAACAGCTGACGTATTTATCATCCTGGGAGGCGGGGACCTAGAGAATAAAAAGTGAAAAGTATAAAATGAAAAACTATAAATCAAAGCATAAGATTTTTTAATTTTAATCTGTGATTCTACACTTTTCATTTTATATTCTACATTTATGAGATTGCTCGTCACCGGTGGCGCCGGATTCATGGGGTCAAACTTTATCCGCTTCATACTTTCGAAGTACAAAGAGTATGAAGTAGTTAATCTCGATAAACTGACCTACGCTGGTAATCTCGATAACCTCAAAGACATTGAGGATAATCCCCGCTATTCGTTCGTAAAAGGTGATATTGCGGATCCGAAAATCGTTTCCGAGGTTGTCCCGGGAGTCGACGCTATCCTCAATTACGCGGCAGAAACGCATGTCGATCGTTCAATCATGTGGGCGCGGGATTTTGCGGTGACTGATGTCATAGGGACACTGACGCTTCTCGAGGCGGTCAATACGTACAAAATACCCGTCATGGTCCAGATCTCAACTGATGAGGTATTCGGAAGCACAGAAAAAGGAGTATTCGCGGAGGAGAGCCCCTTCTTGCCTAACAGCCCTTACTCTGCGTCGAAGGCTGGCGGCGACTTGATGTGCAGGGCATTTCTTAAAACATATAGTACACCCGTTATCGTAACGCACAGCGTCAATTTCTACGGCCCCTATCAATATCCAGAAAAAGTTATACCCCTGTTTGTTACCAACCTTATTGAAGGTAAGAAAGTCCCTCTCTACGGAAAAGGGCTCAACAGAAGGCAGTGGATTTATACGGAAGATCACTGTCGCGCAGTTGACGTAATCTTACACAAAGGTGTTGCCGGGGAAGTGTATAATATTACGACTGGCGATGAAATAAGTAATATCGAACTTACTAAGCAGATACTCGGAGAATTAGGGAAGGACAAGGACTCGATTGAGTATGTGAAGGACCGACCTGGCCATGATTTTCGCTACGCGCTTACGAATGACAGACTGCAGGATCTCGGATGGAGTCCGGAAACCAGCTTTACTGAGGGCGTAAAAAAAACAGTCGCATGGTATCGGGATAATGAATGGTGGTGGAAGAAATTAAAGGACGCAAAATACCAGGAGTATTATTCCAAACAGTACACTGAGAGATAATATTATGAGTATACTTATAATCGGAGGTACGGGTATGCTCGGAGGAGAACTGGCGCGCGTGTTCGAAGATCAGCAGCCAATAGTTTGGGGTAGTGATCAATTGGATATAACGGACGGTGAAGAAGTTTTTCGACGAGTGACCAGTGTTACCCCCGAACTCCTCATCAATGCTGCCGCGTATAACGACGTGGATGGAGCAGAAAGGAGTGGATCGCGCGCAAATCTTGTGAACGGATACGGTGTCGGACATCTCGCACGCGCCGTGAGTGCAATCGGCGGCACCATGGTACACTTCAGCACTGATTATGTGTTCCGCGGCGATAAACGCGAAGGATACAGTGAAGACGACATACCTGATCCGCAATCCGCGTATGCGAAGTCGAAGTTTCTTGGTGAGCAGGAATTGCAAAAACGTATCCCGTCACATTATCTCATTCGTTTGTCGCGTCTCTTTGGCGTCAAAGGAACCGGACCTGACGTGAAAGAGAGTTTTGTCGATAAGATGATCAGATTAAGTGAATCGCACCATGTGCTGCAGGCGGTGAAAGAAGAGGTGAGCAGTCCGACGTATGCCCACGATCTCGCGTATCGTGTACGGGAGATGCTGGATTGGGGTATTCCGTTCGGCACCTATCACGTCACAAATTCTGGAAGCTGTACGTGGTACGAGTTTGCGCAACAGGTGCTTGCCCTGATTGATTGGGGTGGTACACTTGAACCGGTGCCGTCAGATAAGTTTCCGCGTGATGCTGAACGGCCCAGCTACTCAATTCTCCTCAACACAAAACTCCCGCCAGTTCGGGACTGGAGAGAGGCGCTGAAAGACTATTTAATCACCCAAGGTTTTATATGAAAGGAATTATTCTTGCCGGCGGTAATGCGACGCGCCTTCGCCCACTGACGAGGGTAACGAACAAACACCTTCTTCCTGTGTATAACAAACCAATGATCTTTTATCCTATTCAGACTCTCGCAGACGCAGGGATTCAAGATATTCTGCTTGTTATGGGTGGCAGCAATCCTGGAGATTTTGTCAGGTTGCTAGGGGACGGACGGGAGTTTGGGTTAAGAGAAATACATTATACCTTTCAGGAAGGTGCCGCTGGTATCGCTCAAGCACTCGGAATGGCAGAAGATTTTGCAGATGGAGAGAAAATAGCCGTCATGCTAGGGGACAACATTCTCGAGGATAACATCTTACAGGCAGCTGAAGATTTTAAGAAACAAGAGCGCGGTGCCAAAATTTTTATCAAGGAAGTAAAGAATCCACGGTCATACGGTGTGCCCGAGATTGAGGGTAAAAAAATAGTCAGCATAGTAGAAAAGCCAGAGCACCCAAAAACGAACTATGCAGTTGTTGGCGCGTATATGTACGACCCCTCTATTTTTCAAGTAATAAAGACCTTAAAACCTTCAGCCCGCGGCGAGTTTGAAATTACCGATGTAAACAACCACTATATCCGTGAAGGTTCTATGACGTATGAAATACTCAGGGGGTGGTGGGGAGACGGCGGTGAATCCTTTGATTCTTTGCTCGAGGCTCAAAATCTTGCCGCCGAGTGGGAAAAGAAAAAGCGACGTCCGATGGCACCTTAGCAGAACGGGCTATGATCTCAAGCGGAGCCGCAATATCCCAGATGTATCGGCTATAAAGAGATAATCGCCGTTTTTGTCGTTTGTGAACAAGTGGGCGTCTGAATCATAGAGCTTGCCGACTATCGAGGGGGTCTGTGAAAGATCGAGCGAATACACATCTCCCTCGTTAAGAAATAAAATAATGGAAGTATTAGGCAGCCATGATGCTGATTGGATACCCGTAGAATAACGGACAAGGGTGTCTGTGTGCTTGTCGTCCAGTGTGGTGATAGAATATCCGTCAAGCAGGAGTAGTTGTTCAGTATCTGATGACCAGGAAACACGTGTTGCACGCTCGTTATCACGTATCATCACATACTGGCCACCAACTTTTTTCATGAAGGAAGTAGCGTGCGATTCAGGATCAGAAAAAGTAAAATAAGGCCCCACCAATGACGCGGTCATGATGGGAGATGCCTTCACCCTGTCTATTGTACGCTCATCTCCCGACAAAAGGGTGTATGCAATAAGCGTATGTGCATCATCTTGTGTACGTATAGCATAAGCAACGTCTTGTGTTATGAGAATCGGGGTGAGTTTTTCGGGAATTACATATTCCGTCTCAGTTCCAAACTCGCGTAGGGTGTGATCAACCCATAACCAAAGAGTTGAATCCCGAGTTGTATCCCAGAAAACATTACGCGGTTTTTCGCCGGAAATTTCAGGGATAAATTCGACACGTGACGCCGAAACAACCAGGTACTCTGGATATTGGCCGTTTTCTTTTTCAAACGTGACGAGCGCAGATGTTTGATCCGAAGACCACCGTATGTCACGAGGGCTATTCTGAACCGATCTTATCAGCCTGAAGTCCCCAAGCGGGTCCTCGTTAAAAAATAAGTCAAATCCTTCGTTTGTCTCAACTACAGCGATTCGACGTGAATAATCTGGAGAACTTTCCAGCATTACAATATTTCCATCTAGCATGCGAACAGGTTCCGGGTCGTCTTTTATTAGCACAACATCTTCGACTACCGTAGCCTGGCCTGCTTGAATGGTTATTGTCTGTTCACGGCTTATCCAACCATCTTTACTCAGGCTCAATACATACGTACCGGGAGTAAATCGTTGTGACCTGATAGGAGTTGTGTTAATAAGGGAGCCATTCAAGCGAACATCAACGCTGTTGGGAATAGAAGTAACGGTAAATGAACCCGTTTGTATAATTCGGTGCTGGTCCATATCGTACCGCCAGCCGCGAGAATATGATACAAGGAGAGGTGCGGTAATGAGAAAGACCAAAACCGTTGCGATAAGGTATAATCGACGAATGCGGGCATTCATATGTGTCAGTATACCATAGCCAATCGTAATGTACGTGGGTAATTATCAGTTCGTCTTGCGCAGATATGATGAGATGCGTATACTAGAGGAAGCCAATATATGGATCGTTTTCTTATTCAAGGTGGTGCCTCTCTGGAAGGGGAGGTGGTGGTAAGCGGGGCAAAAAATGCTGCTCTCAAGCTTCTCGCCGCCGCACTCCTGACGAAAGAGCGGTGCAGTATTCATAATGTGCCGAACATAGCCGATGTACGCACAATGCTTGAAATATTGAGAAAACTCGGGGCAAATATCACCTTCGAAAACGGCACAGTTACGATCCAAGCATCGCAACTTGCTCTGACAAAGCCTGACTACCAGCTCGTGAAACACATGCGAGCTTCATTGGTGATAGTCGGCCCTATGCTTGCTCGACTCGGGGAGGTTATCTTGCCACATCCAGGTGGATGTTTGATAGGCGCGAGACCAATTAATACACATACAAATGCACTCGCGCAACTTGGCGTTTCTCTCGAACAGAAAGACGATCTATATCATTTCCGCGCCCCACGTCTATTGGGTGCACGGGTGGTGCTCGACGAAATGAGTGTTTCAGCGACAGAGAATGTACTTTTAGCAGCATGTTTAGCGGACGGGAAAACAGAAATACATCTCGCGGCTTCAGAGCCAGAGATTGTGGATTTAGCAAAATTTCTCAAGTCAATGGGGGCCAAGATTCAAGGTGAGGGCACTTCTGTCATAAGCGTTGAGGGTGTCAGGGAACTTCATGGAGCAGAGCATCACCTCATACCTGATAGAATGGAAGCAGGGACGCTCGCGATAGCCGCCGCTGTCAGTAGAGGAGATGTGCGTATAAAAAAAATCATTCCCGACCATTTGGATGCCGTGCTTAACGTATTTCGAAAAGCTAATGTCTCGTTCGCACTCGAGGAACATTCAGGTCTTTATGCGACACTTCATGTGAAACCCACCACGATATTTGAGCCGGTCCATATCGATACAAGGCCGTACCCGGGGTTCCCTACGGATCTTCAAGCACCGTGTAGCGTACTCATGACGCAAGCTCGGGGAACGAGTAAGATTTTTGAAACAATGTATGATAGTCGTCTCGGGTACATTAAAGAACTTGTCCGTATGGGTGCTATCGCAACAGTTGTTGATTCGCATACTGCAGTCATCGAAGGCCCTACGGCTCTCACTGGCAAGCGCATTACTTCTCTCGACATTCGTGCGGGAGCCACGCTGCTTATTGCCGCTCTCATAGCTCAAGGAGAAAGTGTTTTGGAACACGTGGAGCTTATTGACCGTGGGTATGAAAACATTGATGAAAGACTAAAGAATCTTGGGGCCAATATTCAACGTCAACAAACTCATGATTGAGGAACTTCATTCGACAATACCGCCAGCCAACCGTAGAAATCGTAGTACAAGTTTCACCATTCTTCTTGTGCTTGTTGGTGCTTCGATTTTTCTCTCATTGGGGTACATTATTGGTGTGTGGATGACTGTATCGACGTCTTCGCAAACGACGTTTGATGATTTTGTTTCGGCATTTCCAGATGTGTTAAATGGTACCCCAACTGATTATGCAACATTTGAAGATGTGCTGACTTCCATTCGCTCCCGTTTTGTATTTGATGTTCCAAAAGACCGTGATTTGTATTACGGTGCTTTGGCTGGCATTGTTGCGAGCCTCCAAGATCCATACTCTGCATTTTTCAATCCTGAAATCACGGATGAGTTTAATACTGAATTGGAGGGGGAATTCGATGGAATCGGCGCTGAGATAGGCTTCAAGGACGGGCAGCTTGTTGTTATTGCCCCGCTCCAGGATTCACCGGCTTCTCTCGCAGGATTAAGGCCAAATGACGCTATTCTCACTATAGACGGTGTTGACAGTGCCGTGCTAACCCTTCCCGAGGCTGTTTCAAAAATACGTGGCCCAAAAGGTACTACAGTGACATTAGACATTCTTCGCGAAAACAATGGTACGCCCTTTTCAGTGTCAGTTGAGCGGGATACTATCAATATCGAAAGCGTTACTTGGGAAATGGGAGAGAACGGCATAGGATATATTCAGATCACGAATTTCGATGCCAATGCCGAAAGCGGCTTTGACAATGCGGTGCGATCACTGATAGTTCAAGACCCGCGCGGCATCATTCTCGATGTACGCGATAATCCCGGAGGTTTTCTCGATGCTTCAGTCCATATTGCCGCCGCATTTCTTCCTTCTGCGGACGATGTAGTAGTAGTTGAGCGTTTTCGAAATAAAGAAGAAAAACAATACCAGGCTGGCGATCAAGCTGGCATGCTCACCGATATTCCAGTAGTTGTTCTCGTTAATGGCGGCAGTGCATCAGCATCCGAAATAGTCGCAGGGGCACTTAAAGACCACGAACGAGCGACTATCCTCGGAGAAACGACGTTTGGGAAAGGTACAGTCCAAGACCTCGAGGAATTTGGGGACGGTTCATCCTTAAAACTGACTATTGCAGAATGGCTAACACCAGACGGGAACTCGATTGACGCACACGGCATTGAGCCAGGAGTCACTGTCGAATTCACTCAAGAGGACCGGGATGCCGAGCGGGACCCACAGAGGGACTCAGCAGAAGAATTGTTGCTACAGCCATGATTACGGCGGAGTTCGACGTACACGGGCGGGTTCAGGGTGTTTCTCTCCGGGCTATGATCCAGGAACAGGCGACGCAGAAAGGACTTACAGGATATGTGAAAAATACATCTGAAGGATCGGTGCGCGTCGTATGCCAAGGCGATCCAGATGCAATTAATGCGCTGAGTGCGTGGCTGAAGTCAAACCCCGGTAGTTCGCATATTGACGACGTAACTGTCTCACAATTAGATACGAATATGCAGTACTCACATTTTACCACCCTATATTCATGAAAGTAATTTTTCTGAAAAACATCACAGGCACGGCGAAAAAATACGACGTCAAAGATGTCAAAGAAGGTTTTGCGAGAAATCATTTGTTACCCCATGGCATCGCCGTTGCCGCAACTCCCGAACAAATGCGTTTCATTAATCTTCAGCGTGAATCGATAGCCAGCGCGTCATCTGATATAGAAGCGACAGCGCGATCACTGTCAAAAAAAATCGAGGGGCATACACTCACAATGAAGTTGAAGGCTAATGATCGTGGCCATCTTTATGCTGGAGTTTCAGCGAAAGAGATATCGAAGCAGATGTACAAACAATTTGCCGTCCTAATCGGTGATACATCTATTCACATTTTAGAGCCCATCAGGTCGGTTGGTGAACACACTATCTCTCTTACGGTAGGTACTACAAAAATACCCTTGCTAATTTTAATAGAGCCGATTACTTAGTATGTCAAAACCACGATTTATTTTTGTCACCGGTGGCGTGTGTTCAGGCTTAGGAAAGGGAATTGTCGCGGCCTCAATCGGGGCGATACTGAAAGCAGCAGATTTTCGAGTATTTAGTCTCAAATTCGATCCCTATTTGAATGTTGACCCTGGTACGATGAGCCCATACCAACACGGTGAAGTATATGTTTTACGAGATGGTACTGAGACAGACCTTGATTTAGGGCATTATGAGCGTTTCCTAGATGTCAATTTAACTGCTGAGAGCAACCTCACTACCGGCCAAGTATACCAAGAAGTAATCGGCAAGGAACGGAAAGGTACGTTTCTCGGCAAAACAATTCAAGTGATCCCCCATATTACGGATGCTATAAAAAAAAGAATATATTATACCGCTGAATCAAGTAAAGCAGATTTCTTGATTATGGAAATTGGCGGAACTGTAGGTGATATTGAGGGTGAACCCTTTCTTGAAGCGGCACGACAACTACGACAGGAAGTGGGCCCGCAAAACGCCCTCTATGTTCATGTAGCACTCTTGCCGTATTTGAAGACCTCGCACGAATTGAAGACAAAGCCCGTTCAAGCAAGTGTGCGGGAATTGAGACGCTTGGGAATACAGCCAGAAATCATTATTGCGAGAGCCGACTACCCGATCAAGAAGGAGCACTTAGAGAAAATTGCACTTTTTTGTGATGTGCCTCTCGAAGCGGTCTTTCCAGCGACGACGAGCAAAAGTATTTATGAGGTCCCATTGAATTTAGAACAAAAAAATATTTCTCAAATAATATTCAAGCAGTTTGGTATCGTAAAAAAGCCTAACTTACATTCTTGGAATACCCTAGTCCGGCGTATCAAGCATCCGACGCGTGAAGTGTCCATTGGTATGGTAGGAAAATATACATCACTGGGCGATGCCTATTTAAGTGTGACAGAAGCGCTGAATTCAGCGGTCTACCACCATAACGCTAAGATGCGGCTTCAGTGGATCGATGCAGAATCGCTTGAGAAAAAAGATGAACGCGAATGGAATGCACTCAAGCGGGTCGATGGGATCGTTATCCCGGGTGGATTTGGTACGCGCGGCACAGAGGGAAAAATAGCTGCTGCAAAGTATGCGCGAGAAAATAAAGTACCGTACCTTGGCCTCTGTTTAGGGATGCAAATTGCTACTATCGAATTTGCGCGAAGCATCCTAAAGACAAAGAATGTAAATAGCACAGAGTTCGATCCAAAGTCTGCTAATCCGGTTATTCACATCATGCCTGACCAGGAAAAGAAACTATTAAAGCGAGAATACGGCGCCTCAATGCGTCTAGGATCGTGGAAATGCCGGCTTGTCAAGGATTCTCTGTCATTCAAGGCATATGGCGTAGATGACATCGAAGAACGTCACAGGCATCGGTATGAATTCAATAACACTTACCGCGAACAGCTCGAGGCTGCAGGATTGCGGATTGCTGGCACGACACCTGATGGCTTACTCGTTGAAATAATTGAGATAAAAGACCATCCATGGTTCGTCGGTGTCCAGTTTCATCCGGAGTTTCAGTCGCGTCCACTTCGCCCCCACCCGCTTTTTCGAGAGTTTGTCCGTGCTTGTCTGAATAAATAAAACACCGTCATACCCTTGGAGCAAAGACGGCACTCCGAGTATCGTTTTGTCTACGCTTTTGTCGGGATAACAGCGATGTAGGCAGACAACACACGATGGCCCGTAAATCGCTTACGGGATTTTTTTGAAAACTTAACCTTTCCACTTTTCAACGCAAAAAGAGTGTCATCATTTCCTCTTCGCACATTTTTGCCTGGGTGGAATTTCGTACCGCGCTGCCGTACTAAAATACTGCCGGAATGCGCGTATTGACCGTCAAAAATCTTTACACCGAGCCGCTTTGACTTAGAATCCCTGCCAAGGCTGGTCGTTCCTACACCTTTTACGTGTGCCATAGTATGTTAATTAGTTCGTAGAAGCAGAATAAGGTATGCTAAAAAATTTGTCAATAACCCATGATTCTTAGGGTCTTCTTGTACAGAAACACCTTGATTGTCGCTACTCAGCATTATCTCGAAAAGATATTACGCACACTAGATACTGTACCTTTTTCGGAAGTTTTATTTGTGTATGTTGTTAAAAGGGTTTCGAAAAGGTTCTTATCGATAACAACAGCACGGGCATTAATATCTGATTCCGGAATTTCTTTGGGGATAAAAACAGTTTGGATAAAGTTTGTATTAACAAAAAAAGCAAAATACACAGTAACGCTGCAGATTACGAAAAAAACCATAAGGTTTACCCGGGAGAGTAACTTACGCCCAAACGGCATTGCAGAAAATGCTATTCTTTTTTGTCTCATCGAAAATTTCATAAAACTTTTTCGATCCAATATGTTTTTGTCTGAATATCCATCTGCACTATTTCATCTGCAATGGGAAATATGACCATAGAGAGTGGGGAAACGTAGTATGGCGATGACTCTAGGCGACTCAAGTATTGAATGACTTGGTTTATAGTGCCCGTCAGCGTAATAGCCAACGGAACTTCCTGGACTTCAGCAGAATCAGTAAGCGGGGATAAGGACAAGTCCTGTGTCACAGATGAAGCATTCGCTATTTCCTCTAAAGATGAAACAAATTCCAATGATTTTTCCGATGGAATAATAACCGAATCGAAAGCACTGATGCGATTTTCAATACTTCTAAAATCCTGATTTAAAACAACAAGATTCTCTCTCTGTTTTTTTGCACTAGCGAGCTGTACGCGTGCGTCATATAGCTCAGTCGTCAGTGTTGAAATCTTTGTCATGTATGGCTGGACAAAAAACAGCAGTAATCCCGCACAAACGACAAGCATCGCACCAGCGAATATGTATATTTTTTTATCAGTTGGAATTCTTGTTTTCATCGGAAAGTAATGAAAGATAGTCATCAGAGAGTGTTGCCGAGAAGTCAAATTCGATGTTTTCTCTCTGCGTTAGGTTGCTAACTGGTGATGTCCATTCGGTAAAGTATGGTATCTTCTCGACCTCTGTTCTCAGAGCAATAAGTGAGTCGCGCGTATTGGCAATACCGATAAAATTGACGGTTTGTAGTTTTGCATCTACTAAAAAAGAATCAAGTGTTATTCCCTCAGGGATGCGGGTGAGTAAGTTATACACGACAGGACTTAGTGGGTTATACGCATCCTCAATAGTCTTAATTACTTTGAGTTGTTGATTGATCTTCTGGGTACTTTCGACAACTGTGCCGCCACGGTCGACTACCGTCGCGTTAGTTGTTTCTTGAATTAGTTCTTGGGTGTCACTAATTTTACGTTGAAGCATATTCTCGTTGAGAAAAAGTATTCCAGCAATACACACGACGAAGATGCCCACAGCAATAACAAATGTCTTTATTGCCATAGACACAACAGTAGTTTTGAGTGAAGCGCGCTTTTGTACTGGTAAAAGATTGATAATGATCATACCATCATAGAATCAGGGGAGAGGTGTGGTCTTAACGCTAATCCAACTGCTGTGGTAAACGAGCGTATATGAGTCTGAGGGATAAGAGTTTGCTTCGCTAGGGAGGGGGTTATTTCAGCTGGGTTGCCAATGGAGACTGGTAATGAAATTTTTTCCTTGAAATACTGCTCCATGCCAATCATTTGACTTACGCCGCCACTCAGGACGATTGATATGTCGTGCTTCTTGTTTAGACTGTTTTTATAAAAATTAATAATTTCGTCAATTTTATAGAAAATTGGTTCAAGCAATGGTAGTACTACAGTGCGGACGGCTCCTCGCCCTTTTCGTTGGTCCAAGCCGCAAATTTGTTTCGCTTTTTCTGCTTGTTCTGGCGTGAGACTGAGTTTTCTAGCAATGCTATTGGTCATTTCTTGCCCAGAAATTTCAATCGTCGAAGAATAATGTATGCCTCCCTCATCGTACAGGATGAGCGAGGTCCGGCTTGCCCCAATGTCGACAAAAATAGTGGCCAACTCGTCGTGAACCGGCATCAACGCTCGTGCAATAGCTCCTGATTCTGTTTCCAGAACCACTGGTGTGAGCCCTGCTTTTTCCAGCATCGAAACGTATGATTCCGGAATTGTTTTAGGAATTACTGCGACTGCAGCCCTCAACGTGGCATGCTTTTGATCCTGTGAAATAACCTGCCAATCGTAGGCTACCTCATCCATAGTTACCGGGATGTTCTGCTCAATGCCCCAACGAATAGTCCCAGCCATCTCTTTTTCTGGAACAAGAGGGATATCAATAACTTTAAAAAAAGTTTTTCGTTCCGGAAGAGACGCAATAACGTAGTGTGACCTGACTCTTTTTCCCGATACTCCCTCTACCAGTTTTTTTACTAGGTTTGCTACAGCTAGCTCATTTAGGATCTCACCGTTAGTAATCATTCCTTGTGGCACGACTATTTCATTGGCACAACGGAGTGATAGATGTTTTCTCGACTTGTCAAATTGAACAAGACGCAGGCGCAGATCGCTTATGTCGATTCCAAACGCTTTTAAAAATGGATTAAACGAAAGCATACGCTATGACAAGTATACCATCAGGGATGGTGATATTAAAACGCCTCCGAAAGGTTATAAATGGGTAGAATAATTGACACGGCAAGTCCAGCGACTCCAGCCCCAAGGCCGAGCATGAGCACTGGTTCAATAATTGTTGATAAGTTTTGCATTGTTTGGTCTACATCTTCCTCGAAGAACTGGGCAACCTCAGCAACAATTGTGTCTAACGTTCCACTTTCTTCGCCCACATTGATCATTTGAGTTACGATAGCAGGAAAAAGCTGTGGACGTTTCTCAAGCGTTTTTGCTATACTGACGCCTTTTTTAACTTGCTCCGCTGCTTCAACCATCACATTTCGGTAGTGAACATTGCCAAGAGTTCGGGAAATAATTTGGAGTGTTTGTACGATCGGAATATCTGTTTTGAGAAGTGAACTCAAGCTTCTAGTAAAGCGGGCGAGATTAACTTTCTTTATAATCGGGCCAGCTATAGGGACTTTGAGAAGTAATAGGTGGTAATAATATTTTCCGCGCTCAGTTTTAATAATGCGTAAAAGAATAACAGTGATAATGACAATAGCAAGAAGCGCCCAATGTCCTTGTGTTGAAACAAAGTTCGTTATAGCAATGAGAATTCGCGTTGGGGTGGGAAGTTCTACCGAAGCTTCCTCGAAAACCGACAAAAGATTTGGTAGAACAAAAAGCATCATCGCTATAATAAGACCAATCATTGCAACCACAACAATAACGGGGTACGTCATCGCAGACTTTATTTTGGCAATAAGCGTATGATCTTTTTTCATTTGCACTGTGAGCTGATTAAGCACTTCATCCAATTTGCCGCTCACTTCACCTGCGGCAACCATATTAACAAAAAGTTCTGAAAAGATTTTTTTGTGTTTACGTATAGCGTCTGAGAAAGTTTTGCCGCTTTCTACATCCTGCTTCATCTCCATTATAATTTCACGGAAGCCCTTACTTGGTGTCTGGATTGCGAGTGTGTTAAGAGCGTTTGAAAGAGAAAAACCAGTTCGGATCATAACCTGCAAATTTTGAGTAAAAAAGATTTTCTGTATATGACTTACCCGCGTGTTAGAAAAGAATTTGCTGAAGAATCCTTTTTTTGCGCTGGACATTACAACCTTCGCGCTAGTCAGAATAAGGTTTTCACTCGACAAGTGCTCTGCAAGTTCCTTCTCGCTTTGTATTGTGAGTCGACCTTCTTTAGCCTGGCCGTCCTTTGTACGAGCGGTGTATTCGTAGAGTGGCATATGGTTATTCTTTAGTAACCCTCATCACTTCTTCGAGGGTCGTAATACCGTTTTTAGCTTTTATAAAACCATCGTGTAGCATAGTAAGCATGCCGTCCGCAATTGCTTGCTGGCGTATTTTTTCTGTTGATGAATTTATTAAAATAAGTTCAGCCATTTTTTTTGTGACATCGAGAGCCTCATAAATTCCCACGCGCCCTTTATAACCCGAGTTATTGCACCGCTTACAGCCTTTTCCACGGTAGAAAAGCATTGATTCTATCGGCGCCTTTGCAGACTGGATGATAGATTCTTTTTCTAAAACCCCGAGTATTGCATCGAGATCGAAACGTTTTCTCAATTCTTCCACAGCTGTCTTATTGAGAGTGAAGCTATGAATACATCCCATACAAATTTTACGAACAAGCCGCTGTGCAATGATAAGATTGCTTGTCGATGCAATCAGAAACGACGGGATTCCCATTTCCGAAAGGCGGGGGAGTGTTGTCGGTGCGTCGTTGGTATGAAGAGTCGAGAGGACAAGATGGCCGGTCATTGCAGCATGAGCAGCAATTTCGGCAGTTTCATTGTCACGTATTTCGCCGACCATGATAATATCGGGATCCTGGCGAAGAAGAGACCGTAATCCATTGGCAAATGTAAAACCGATTTTTGGATTTACCTGACTTTGATTTACTCGGGGCATGCGGTATTCAATGGGGTCTTCAACAGTTGAAATATTTATTTCCGGAGTATTTAAAATATTCATGATAGTGTACAGTGTCGTAGTTTTTCCTGAACCAGTAGGACCAGTCACGTAGATAATCCCATGAGGTTTTTTGATAGATTGTCGCAGGAGCTCAAGAGCGCGCATTTGGAATCCTAGTTGCTCCAGGGTGAGTAAATGGGATGACTCATTGAGTAGGCGAAGAACAACTTTTTCGCCGTCGTATACTGGAAGGATTGATACGCGGAACGCAATGTTATGTTCGGCACTTGAAATTTTAAATCTTCCGTCCTGTGGTAGGCGGTGTTCATCGATTTTTAACTTTGAAAGGACTTTTATGCGCGCGACGATTCCCGCCTGTGCAGTTTTTGGGAGCGTCATGGCGTCACGCAAAACGCCATCGACGCGGTACCTCACGACTGTTTGGTTTTCTGTTGGTTCAATGTGAATATCAGATGCATTTTCGAAAATCGCGTATTCCAGCAATGTATCCACAATTCGAATAATTGGGAGGTCTTCAGCAAGCTTTTTTAAATCAGTTTGTTCGAGAGCGCCCTCGGCCTCATTTTCGCCAGTAATTTTTTTAAATTCGGCTGACAACCCCTTATGGTACTGTGACAAAGCCGTCTTCATGCTACCTGGTGATGTCAAATGTATCGAAATGTTGGTCCCGACTTTTTTCTTCAGAAACTCAAAAAGTTGTATGTTGAATGGGTCGAGGGTGGCTACCTTCAAGTCTCGCTCGGTTTTATCAAAGACGACAATGTGGTGCTTTTGAGCAATAGCCTCAGGAAGAACAGAAAGAATATCTTTTCGAATTGTTTGTTCGCGTAAGTCAGTGAAAGGAACTCGAAGAAAATTTGCTATAGCCTCGTACAGCACATTTTCCCCGACCATATTATTGTCTATCAAGTACTCTTCAAGTGCTACACCTTTTTCGCGCGCTTTTTCAACCGTTGACGACAGTTGGTCTTCGGTGAGTATTTTGGCTGACAGCAGTATTTTTTTTACCTCCTCAGGTGAAATCATACGAAGTTTTTCAGATGAATTATATCAAATTTCACGAAACAAGTCAATGTTGGCATTGCAAAAGTGGGATTCGTCTTGTATAATCCATCCAGCGTGATCAGTTTCCACTATTTTTCATGAGGATGAGCATGTCTTCAATTGCTACTTCTTTTAGAGGATTTATACCGCTTTTTCTTTGTAGTATCGTTATTGCAATTGGAAATGCTGCCATAGTCTTTTTACGCGTTGAACCAAGCGGTGTCCCTGTTTCACTCCATTACAACGTATATTATGGAATCGACTTAATTGGTGAATGGTGGCGTGTATATAGTATGGCGGCAGTCGGCATAGCTATAGTGGTGCTGAATATTGCCATCGTATTACTTCCTCGTATCAAACAACTTACACGAATGCTAGTCGCAGTATTAACGGTCGCTTGTCAGGTAGTTCTTCTTGCTTCATCAATACTCGTACTTCGTATTAACTTGTAGTTCCATGGAAACAACTATAAATTTTCAGATTATCAGGATTCTTTTCATGACCTTCTTGGCTTTTGTCATAGCAATTGCGTTGACTCCCGCACTTGCGCATTTTCTTTACAAGTTTCGACTTTCAAAGGAGATTAGAAATGAGGGCATAACGCCAATTTATTCCCGCCTCCACGCACCGAAGGCCGGAACGCCGACGATGGGAGGAATACTGGTGTGGATCTCGGTTCTTATATTAATACTTCTTTCGGCAGTACTGCCAAAAATATTTCCTTCGTCAGAATTCTTTTCACGTATTGATTTCTTGTCACGCGCTGAAACATTGTTGCCGTTGGGAGCGCTCATCGCTTCTGCGATGGTTGGTTTTGTGGACGACATCTTTAATACCAGAAAGATTGGGGCATCGGGTGGTGGTCTTCGTATTCGGCACAAAATATTGCTGTATTTTCTTATAGCGCTCTTTGGGGCGTATTGGTTTTACGCAAAGCTGGATTGGACGACAATTCATGTTCCATTTGCTGGCAACTTCGATATTGGAATTTGGTATATCCCGATATTTGTTTTTATCATTGTTTCAACAGCTTTTTCGGTCAATGAAACAGATGGGTTAGACGGACTGGCGGGCGGTACACTCCTCGCAGCATTTGGCGCATATGGAGCTATTGCCTTCGCTCAGCAACGCTACGATCTCGCGCTATTTTGTGCAGTCATTATTGGCGCACTACTCGCGTTTCTATGGTTTAACATCAATCCGGCACGTTTTTTTATGGGGGATACCGGTTCAATGTCGCTTGGTGTTACCTTGGGCATTATTGCTATGTTGACTAATTCAGCTTTGTTTTTACCAATCATTGGTTTGGTTTTTATCATCGAAGCACTTTCAGTCATTGTACAGGTTATCTCACGAAAATTTTTCCATAGGAAGGTTTTTCTTTCAGCTCCAATACATCACCATCTCGAGGCGCGGGGGTGGCCGGAGCCAAAGATCGTAATGCGTTTTTGGATTGTTTCTGCGGTCACCGCAGTTCTTGGATTGGTGCTTGCTATTATGGACTTTCAACGATAGCGGTGTGCCATGGTAATACACACTGACATGTTTCGCGGTAAAAAGGTTCTGATCTTTGGACTCGGACTCCATGGCGGAGGGGTTTCATCTGCACGTTATTTTGCTAAACACGGTGCAACTGTTCGTGTAACCGACTTGCGTCCGCGGTTACTGCTTCTATCGTCGATCAGGCGAATCAAGAAAGGTTCGGTGTCGTACGTTCTAGGACGCCATAGAACGCGAGATATTGATTGGGCAGATGTTTTGGTGAAGAACCCCGGTGTTTCCTGGTCATCTCCATATATGGAGTACGCGAGGAGAAAAAAAATACGGATCATCACCGATATCGGGCTTTTTGTTGAACACGTAAGGGCGCCAGTGATAGGCGTGACAGGCACAAAGGGAAAATCGACCACTTCGGCGCTGCTTGCGGCATTCCTACGTACACGTTGGCGCCAACTTATGCTAGCAGGAAACGCTCTTTATTCGCCGCTCGAACGCATAGATACACTATCATCCAAGATGCCCGTCGTTCTTGAACTTTCGAGCTGGCAGCTAGAGGATGCGGCCTATACTCGATGGAGTCCCCATGTCGCCATTGTAACGAATATATACCCTGATCATCTTAATAGGCATAAGAGCATGAGTGAATACATTGCAGCGAAAGAACTCATTGTTCGTTTTCAGAACCGTGGCGATATTTTTATCGCAAACAAAGAAAATCCATACGTAAAGCTAATAGCAAAAAAAACACGAGCAACATTGATATGGTTTTCAAAAAAACCTTTCAAAACAGGGGACGGAGTTTTTCTAAGGAATGGCATGATTGTGAGTCGCACAGGAGATAGCGAGCGCGAGATCATCCATAGCAAGTATCTGCGACTGAAGGGCAGACACAACCTTGAAGATGCATTAGCGGCAATAGCGGGAGCGCTCGTGTATGATATTCCAAAAACTGCAATTCATAATGTGATAAAAAGATTTATCGGACTCCCTGGAAGGTTGGAAACAGTGCGACACCTCAACGGAATAACGTATGTTAACGATACGACCTCTACCACCCCTCAGGCTGCCATGGAGGCACTACGGACCATTCATGGGCCAATACAGCTAATTGCAGGCGGTTTGGACAAAAAACTACCTTTGGGTAAGTTTTGTAGTGAAATCAAATTAAGATCGCGTGTAGTCATTTTGCTTCCAGGAAGTGGGACTGTGAGGATGAAGAAGTTTTTATTGCGACTCGGTGTAAAATACCACCTTGCAAGCTCAATGGTCGAAGCGGTCCATCTAGCAAAAATACATGCTGAACCCGGAGATACCGTATTACTTTCTCCCGGGTGCGCTAGTTTCGGAGTTTTTTTGCACGAATTTGACCGTGGTGATCAATTCGTGCGGGAAGTTGCAAAGTTTGCATAACGGCTATGGCAGTGCGACTTCATTCTCCCGATTACCCTCTCATCA